>Ga0070741_10000309_pt1 | contig 184748 bp, 183 predicted proteins | sample Coa_R1_4_FD_66440 | JGI IMG/M metagenome (GOLD analysis project Ga0070741, IMG submission 66440) | Surface soil microbial communities from Centralia Pennsylvania, which are recovering from an underground coalmine fire - Coalmine... | ecosystem: Environmental > Terrestrial > Soil >... | reverse complement strand
CTCGCCGCCGATCCGCGCTTCCAGGGCATGGCCAACCGGCTGAAGCACGTCGAGCAATATTACGCGACGCTGGCCGAACTCTGTGCCCAGCGCACCAATGCCGAATGGGTCGAGCTGCTGAAGAATTCCAACGTGCCGCACGGGCCGGTGAACACGCTCGACGACCTGTTCGTCGACCCGCATCTCAACGCCACCGGCTACTGGCAGGAGGTCGAGCATCCGACCGAGGGCAAGCTGCGCATGCCGGGCATCGCGCCGCGCTTCTCCAAGACCAAGGCCGAGATCACCCGGCTGCAGCCGAGACTGGGCGAGCATTCCGTCGAAGTGCTGCGCGAGGCGGGCTACGGTCAGGCCGAAATCGACGCCATGCTGAAGTCGGGAGCGACCAAGGCGGCGTAGCCGTCGAGCGGAGGGTATGGGCAAGGGCAGGCTGGAAGCCTTCAGCGACGGCGTGATCGCCATCATCATCACCATCATGGTGCTCGAGCTGAAGGTGCCGCACGGCGCCGACCTCGCAGCGCTGAGGCCGGTCGTCCCGGTGTTCCTGAGCTACGTGCTGAGCTTCGTGTTCGTCGGCATCTACTGGAACAACCATCACCATCTGCTGCATGCCACGCAGCATGTCAGCGGCCCGGTCTTGTGGGCCAATCTCCACCTGCTGTTCTGGCTGTCGCTGGTGCCGGTCGGCACCGCCTGGATGGGCGACACCGGCTTCGCCTTGTGGCCGGTCGTGCTCTACGGCGTCGACCTGCTGCTCTGCAGCCTCGCCTTCTACGTGCTGAGCCATGCGCTGATCCGCCAGCACGGCGCGCAGTCGCTGCTGGCGACCGCCTTCGGGCGCGACCGCAAGGGCAAGATCTCGAGCGCGCTCTACGTGGCGGCCATTGCGCTCGCCTTCGTCCATCCGTGGATCGCCATCGCGATCTATATCGGCGTCGCCCTGATCTGGCTGGTACCCGACCGGCGCATCGAGCGCGCCATCAAGCCCGATTGAGACGGATTGCTATGCGTTTCGGTCGGCAAGCTATTTGCATATGGCCCTTTTCACGCGACCGTCCGCGGTATAGATCAACTGCAAGTAGTAGGGTCTTCGCGGGAATTCGCTGTCGATGGCATTGGACGTCTATGTCGGGTCGCTGACGCGTTACTACATGGGCGATTGGGACAGCGCCGGAGAAGGGGCGGCACGCGGGCAAGCGCCGCGCTCGCGCATCGGCCGGGCACAGGAATCGGAACGTGTGCGCGCCTCCGTGCTGGCGTGGCGCGAAGCGCTCGTGGCGTCGCTGTCGGCCACCCATGCCGTGACCCTGGCCTGGGACGAGCGGCCGAGCGCTCCCTATTTCACCGGCCGGCCCGGCTGGGATGGCTTCGGCTCGCTGGTCCTGTGGGCGGCTTATGCCGAGCATCCGTCGTTGCCGCGGCCGGCCAGCCTGGCCGAGGAATGGGACGACGATCCGGCCCTGGTTCGCTGCAATGCCCCGGGCTTCCGCTCACGCTACTCGCACCTCGTGCGCAACGTCGAACTGTGGCTGCCGGCCACGTTCGATTTCACCTTCGAGGGCGAGGACATCGACGGGCGTCGAATCGTCATGGGCTCGGCCGCCACGCTCGCCCGCCAGCTGCTCGAGCTGAACGGCGCCACCTGGAAGGGCAAGGCGGCCGACCTGGCGGCCTGGGCGCGCCGCTCGCCATCGCACGAGGCCTCGCTCGAGCTGCAGGCGCGCTATGCCTTCGCCGTGCTGAGCGATCTCGCCGCCAAGGCCGTCGAGCACGGCCTGCCGATCAAGCTCGACTTCTAGGAGAAAAGAAAACGCCCTCTCCGGGGAGAGGGCGTTGGTTCGCGGGCGCGCCGGTCAGTAGGCGGCGGGCGGCGCTGACGGCGGTGGCTCGCTGGTCGGCGGACGGTTGCGGCGCTCGGCCATGAACTGGTCGAACTCGGCGCGATCCTTGGCCGAACGCAGCTTGTCGAGATAGTCGCGGAACTCGCGCTGCTCTTCGTCGAGCTTGCGCAGCGTCTCCTCGCGGTATTCGTCGAAGGCGACGTTGCCCGACGAGTGCCGGTGATGGCCCCAGCGCATGCGGCGCTTCCAGGCCTTCCATTCCTCACGCCGGGCGCGCCATTCCTCGCGCGCGGCATCGCGTTCCTCAGGGCTGTACCAGCGGCCATAGCGGCCATGTCTTCCGCAGAACATGCGTCCACTCCATATCGTGTAGACAAGCAGAGCCAGCCCGATCGGCCAGAAGACGATGAAGCCGATGATCACCAGGGCGATCAGCGCCGGCTTCGGCAGGTCGTCCAGTCTGTCCATTACCGCGTACATGGGCCTCTCCTTGGGCGGTTTCGTTAACTATGTAAATGTTAACGACATTTACATTGGGCTTTCGCCCTGAGGGAGTCAAGGGGGCTTCATGCTTTTTGCGGAAAACCCAAGCCTTGCAGGTAGATGAGCATTGCCGATTCGAGCAGCTCCTCGGCCGACATCGGCAGCGAACGTCGGCCCGCATCGCCGCGGCCGAACAGCGAGGCGATGCCGTGCGCCATCGACCAGACATGCAGGCTCATCATCATGGCGGGCGGCCGCCGGCCGGCGGGCAACTGTGCGGTCAAGGTCTCGGCAGCGGTGCGCAGCACGGCGAAGGCGCGGTCGCCCGCCGCGCGCAGCTCGGCATTGAGGTCGGGCGGCAGGCCCGACTCGAACATCGCCGCATAGTAGGCGGGCTCGGCGCGCGCGAAGGCGAGATAGGCGCGCCCGACATTGTGGAAGGCCGTCACCGGATCGGGCTTGCCGCCTGCCCAGCCGGTGGTGAGCATCGCCTCGAAACGCTGGAAGCCTTCGCGCGCCACGTCGGCCAACAGCGCGTCGCGGTCGCGGAAATGACGATAGGGCGCCGCCGGACTGACGCCGGCCGAGCGGGCGGCGTCGGCGAAGGTGAAGCCGGCCGGGCCCTTCTCGGCGATCAGCTCGCGCGCGGCCTGGATCAGCGCCTCCTTCAGATTGCCGTGGTGATAGCCGCGCGCCTCGCGGGCGTGCCGTTTCCAGCTCATGTTAAGGCAGTTTACATCAAAGCCCGTGGCGGCAACAGCACGCCCGGCCGCGTTGCATTGCGCCAAGCCTTGTGGCCGGATGCGCGCATGCCGCTTGCCTTTGAGCTCCGTCCCGTCGCCAAGGCGGATTTCGCCTTCTGCTGGCCGATCTATCGCGACGCGATGAAGCCGCTCACCGAGGCGCTCGCGAGCTGGGACGAGCAGGCCCAGCATCGCATCGTCGAGCAGGCGGTCGGCGATCCCGGCACCTCGGTCCTGCGGGCCGACCAGCGCGATGCCGGCTGGGTGCAGGTCGAGGAGGGCCCGCACGTCGTGCTGCTGAAACAGCTCTTTCTCGCGCCCGCCGCGCGCAATCGCGGGCTCGGCACGAGTTTTCTCAACTGGATGAAGGAGCGCGCCGACCGCAAGCGCAAGGATCTGACGCTCGACGTCCTGACCAACAATCCCGCGCTTCGCCTCTACGAGCGCCTCGGCTTCAAGCCCGTCACGACCTCGGACAACAAGATCAGCATGCGCTACTGACGGTCGCGGGCCGGTCCATGGATCTCTCACCCGATCGGATTCTGGGCTGGCTGCGCGCGAGGGTCGACGCGGCCGTGGCGTTCGCCGAGACGCCCAAACCGCTGAGCGGCGGCTTCGACACCATCATCCTCGCCTTTCGCCTGGACCGCGCACCACCCGAATGGTCCGGGCCACTGATTCTGCGTGCCATGACCCGCGCCGACCTGGGCCCGCGCGTGCGACGCGAGGCGGCGATCCATGCGGCGTTGGTGAAGGCGGGGTTTCCCGCCCCGCGCGTACTGGCCCACGAGCCCGACCCGGCGCCGCTCGGCCTGCCGTTCCTGATCATCGAGCGCTTGCCGGGCGAGACCATGCTGGCGGCGGCCAACAAGGCGCGCCTTGCCGGCTGGCTGGCGATGCCGCGCCGCCTGGCCGAGCTGCACGCCCAACTGCATCGGGTGCCCGGCGAGGCGCTGCGCGACAGCGCACGGGCCATGGGCGTCGATCCGGCGACGCTCGGCGTGCGCGCCGATGTCGAGCGGCTCGGCGCGCGCATCGCGCGCGAAGGGCTGACGCGCCTGCTGCCCGGCGCGGAATGGCTGAAGCGCGAATGCCCGACGCCGGCCCAGGCGGAAGTGATCTGTCATGGCGACTTCCATCCGCTCAACATCATGGTGCACGACGGCCGGCTCTCCGGCGTGATCGACTGGGCCGGTGCCGCGATCGCCGAGCCTGCCTACGATCTCGCCGGCCTGCGCGTGATTGCGCTCCATGCCGATCCCGGCATGCCGGCCTGGGCTCGCGGCCCGGCAAGCCTGGTCAGCCGGCTGATGGTGCGGCACTACATGAAGGTCTATCGCGCGGCGTCGGCGCTCGATACGCGCAATCTGCCCTACTACGAAGCCATACGGCTGCTCTCGGCGCTGGCTTTCGCCGGCGAGCAGCGGCCGCAAGCCGGCAATCCGTGGAATGCACCGCACACGGTGGCTACGCTGTTGCGGCAGTTCGAGCGCATCAGCGGCCTGCGCCTCGGCCTCTAGCGCGGCGCCTCGTCGCTCAGGATCTCGTCGGTCACCTTGTTGACGAGCCGCTCCTCGTCGGTCAGCAGCTTCTTGCGCCGCCAGCCGCCGCGCACGAACACCGCGACGGTGATGGCGAAGGTCAGCACCGCCGAGATCGGCAGCGACCAATAGATGCCGTCGAGGCCGAGTGTGGTGTGCTTCGACAGCATGTAGGCGATGGGGAACTGGAACACCCATTGCGACATCACCGTCAGCATCATGCTCGACATCATGCTGCCGGCGGCGCGGAAGATGCCGACCAGCGCGAACTGCGCGCCATAGAAGCCCCAGCTCCACGAAATGATGCGCAGGTAGTGCGCGCCGGCCTTGATCACCTCGGGATCGCTCGGCACGAAGAAGCTGACGGCCTCGGTCGCCAGCAGGCCGACGGCAAGGCCCAGGCCGCTCAGGATCAGGAAGCCCAGCCAGGCGCCGAGCCGCCCGACGCGCCCGGCGCGTTCGACGTTGCCGCCGCCCATGTTCTGGCCGGCCAGCGCCGACACGGCAATCGACAGGCCGATGCCCGGAATGATGGCGATGGCCTGCAGCACGTTGCCGCCGACGCCGTAGGCGGCGAGGCCCAATGTGCCGAAGCCCGACACCAGGAAGGTCATCATCATCAGCGCCAGCGCCCGCGCCGACATGTCGAGCGAGGCCGGCAGGCCGAGCAGGAAGGCGCGCTTGATGTGCTTGAAATCGGGGACGAAGTCGCGCGCATGGATCTGCACGCCGTGCAGGCCGCGGCTGAGCAGCACGATGCCGATGGTCGAGGCGAGCGCCTGCGTCACCAGCGTGGTCATCGCCGCCCCCATGACGCCGTGGCCGGGCATCGGTCCCCAGCCGAAGATCATCAGCGGATTGAGCGCGAAGTTCAGGAACACCGACAGCAGCACGATGTAGATCGGCACCGACGGCCGGCCGATCGAGCGAGTGATGCCCTGGAAGACGAAGAAGGCGAAGTTGAAGGCCAGCGCCACGAACGAGACGCGCAGGAAGCCGAGCGCGCCGTCATAGACCTGCGGCGCCACGGCCATCAGGCGCAGCAGGCGCGGGGTGATCGCGTAGCCGATCACGCCCAGCACCAGCGCCGCACCCACCACCATCAGCAGCGTCTGCCCGGCGACATGGCCGACCATGGCGTGATTGCGCGCGCCGACATATTGCGCGGTGAGCGTCGAGCCGGCGATCGACAGGCCGGCGCCGAACGCCATCATCAGGAACATGACGGGAAAGCTCACCGACACGGCCGCCACCGCCGCTCCGCCCAGCCGCCCGACCCAGAAGGCGTCGACGATCTGGTAGGCCGACTGCAGCACGTTGGTGGCGACAATCGGCACGGCAAGTGCGAGGAGGGAACGAAGGATCGGTCCTTCGAGGAGTTTGTCGGGAGGGCCGGTCACGCTATGCATATGCGCAGGAGAGAGGACCGATGCAACTCTGGATGACGACGGTCGCTTCGGCGCGCGCCGCGGCACGACAGGCGGCGGAGATCGAGGCCGCCGGCTGGGACGGCATGCTGGTGGTCGATTCACAGAATCTGTCGGGCGATCCCTATGTCTGCCTTGCGCTGGCCGCCGCGGCGACGACCAGGCTCGGGCTCGGCACCGGCGTCACCAACTCGGTGACGCGCCTTGCCGCGGCGACGGCGAGCTCGATCAGCTCGGTGCAGCGCGTGTCGGGCGGCCGTGCCGTGCTGGGCATCGGCCGCGGCGATTCCGCCCTGGCGCATCTCGGCCGCGCGCCGGCGCGGCTCAAGCAGTTCGAGACCTATCTTCGGCAGCTCCAGGCTTACTTGCGCGGCGATGCCGTCGATTTCGGCGAGATCGACATTCCTTCGGAGTGGGCGCCGCCGATGTCTGACTTGCATTTGCACGACGCGCCGCCCGACAGCCGCATCGGCTGGATCGCCGAGGGGACGCAGAAGGGCGAGCGCAAGGTGCCGGTCGAAGTGGCGGCGAGCGGTCCCAAGGTGATTGCGCTCGGCGCGCTGCATGCCGAGCGGGTGATGTTCACGGTCGGCGCCGATCTCGGGCGTCTGCAATGGGGCATCGATCTGGCGCGCCAGGCGCGTCGCGCCGCGGGCCTCGATCCGGACGGCGTGCAGTTCGGCGCTTTCATCAACATGGCCTGCCATCGCGACATCGCGGCGGCGCGCGCCGTGGTGCGCGGCGGTCTCACGACCTATGCCCGCTTCTCGGTGATGCACGGCAAGGCCAACGGCCCGGTGTCGGAGAAGGACCGGGCGCAGCTCGAGACGCTGGTCAGCAATTACGACATGAAGCAGCACACCCGGGCCGATTCGCGCCAGGCCGGCACCTTGACCGACGATTTCGTCGATCGCTTCGCCATCGTCGGCACGCCGCAGCGCTGCATCGAGCGCCTGAAGTCGCTGGCCGGGCTCGGCCTCGACAAGGTATCGATCAGCGGCGGTACGCGCGGCGCCTCGGCCGAGGACGCCGCCGTGAGCCGCGACCTGATCGTGAAGGAAGTGATTCCGGCGATGAGGATGTGATGGCCACATCGCTTCACCAGGCATGGGCGAAGCTCCAGCTCGATATTCTTAAACCGATCGCGTTCTCCGCCGAGCAGTGGTCGCTGATCGAGCGCCTGCACGCCAATTTCAACGATCGTGACGCCCATACGCGTCTGCCGGTCCCGATCGCCCGCTTCGGCGACCCGGCGCGGAAGTCGATCTACGAACTCTCGCAACAGCTCGACGATGTGATCACGTCCTCCGCCGCCGATCGGGCCGACCCTATGGCGCGTTTTGCGCGCCTTTATGACGACGACGTCGATCGGATGATGAACGTGCTCGTGCCGTCGGCGCGCTATCGCAAGGGGCACTATGCCTACGGCCGGTTCACCGTGCCCGCGCCGCACGGCCTGCATACCGACCACAGCGCCGAGGATCCCCAGGCGGCGGGCGAGCCGATCTGCATTGCCCGGATCGAGACGCTGGGCACGCACTACGTCGGCGGCGACTACCGGGCCTTCGATTCCGCAACGCAAGGCATGCTCAAGGCGCTCAGGCAGTGGGTCGCCGTGCCCGAGGGCGAGCCCGAAGCCGTTTTCGCCGAGTTGCTGAAGCGCGGCACGCTCCAGACCATCCCGGTCAATCACGTCATGCTGATGGTTGCCGGCAACGGCTCGGCCAATTCCCAGGTCACCCAGCACATTGCCGCGCGGCCGCCCGACGGCGGGCTGCACTCGGCGTTCTTCCAACGGCAGTACCGGCTCAGTAGCCGCGATTGACGTCGACCTGCTGCAGCAGCTTGCCGCCCGACCTCAGGCTCTTGATGTTTGCCGTCACCTGGGTCACGAGCTGGTCGACGGTCGGCCGCCGCGCGACGTGCGGCATCACCGTAACCTTGGGATGGAGCCACAGCGGGCTTTCGGGCGGCAGCGGCTCGGGCCACAGTGCATCCAGCGCGGCATGGGAGAGCTGCCCCGAATCGAGGGCGGCGATCAGGTCGTCGTTCACGACATGCTTGCCGCGCCCGATATTCACCAGCATCGCGCCCTTCGGCATCATGGCGAAGGTGCGGGCCGAGAAGATGCCCTCGGTTTCCGCCGTCAGCGGCAGCAGACAGACAGCGATGTCGGTCTGGCCGAGAAAGCGCTCGAGCTGATCCTTGCCGTGGAACAGCGGCACCTCTGCTTGCTTCCGCGGTGAGCGCACCCAGGCCGAGACCGGGAAGCCGAGCGATTGCAGGACCAGCGCCGGCGCCTTGGCCATCATGCCCAAGCCCAGGAACCCGACCCGCCGTTGCTCGGGCCGGACGATCGGCACGCGGCGCCATTCCTTCCGCGCCTGCGCCGCCTGATAGCCCGGCATGTCGCGATGCAGCCGCAGGACGTGCATGACGACGTACTCCGTCATCATCGGATCGCCGCCCGGCGGCTCGACCTTGCCGAGCGGCACCTTGGGCAGCTTGAGGTGCTGGGCGATGTCCTCGACGCCGGCCGCGCGGCTGAACATCGCCTTGAGGTTGGGGAAGACCGGAAACTCGTCGAGGTTGGGATGCATGAAGGCGAGGTATTCGATGTCCTTCGCATCGCCGACGTCGGGCCAGAAGCGGATGGACAGATCGGGAAGCTGTGCCCTGAACGCTGCGCGGAAGGCGTCGGCCGGGCCGATGACCTTGTCGAGGTTGATGATGAGCAGCGTCATGCAGCCTCCCGCTATTTCCATATGCTCTTGCCGCTTCCCGGCAGTCCCAGCTCGCTCCACATCGCGTCGACCTTGTCGATCACGGCCTGATCCATGCGGATCTGTCGGCCCCATTCGCGTGTCGTCTCGCCGGGGAACTTGTCGGTCGCATCAAGGCCGATCTTTGAGCCGAGGCCGGAGACCGGGCTGGCGAAGTCGAGATAGTCGATCGGCGTGTTCTCGATCAGCGTGATGTCGCGCGCCGGGTCCATGCGCGTGGAGATTGCCCACATCACGTCCTTCCAGTTGCGCGCATCGATGTCGGCATCCACCACGATCACCCACTTGGTGTACATGAATTGCCGCAGGTAACTCCACACGCCCATCATCACCCGCTTGGCGTGGCCGGCGTAGGCCTTCTTCATCGACACCACGGCGATGCGGTAGGAGCAGCCCTCGGGTGGCAGCCAGAAATCGACGATCTCGGGAAACTGCTGCTGGAAGAGGGGAATGAACACCTCGTTCAGGGCCTCACCCAGCACGCTCGGTTCGTCGGGCGGCCGGCCGGTGAAGGTCGAGAGGTAGATCGGCTGGCGCCGCATCGTGATGGCGCTGAGGGTAAAGATCGGGAAGCGCTCGACGCTGTTGTAGTAGCCGGTGTGATCGCCATACGGGCCTTCGTCGCCGTAATCGTCGAGGCTGACATGGCCCTCGAGCACGATCTCGGCCTCGGCCGGCACCTTGAGCGGCACCGTCTTGCAATCGACCAACTCGACCTTCTTGCCTCTGAGGAGGCCCGCGAACTGATATTCGCTGAGCGTGTCGGGCACCGGCGTCACGGCGGCCAGGATCGTGCCGGGATCGGCGCCGATCACGGCCGCGACCGGCAGCGGCTCGCGCTTGCCCGCGCCCCTCCAGCGCTGGTGATGCTGCGCGCCGCCGCGATGCTTCAGCCAGCGCATCAGGGTCGTGTTCCGGCCCGTCACCTGCAGGCGATAGATGCCGAGATTATAGCTGTCCTGCCTGTCGCCTTTCGGGTTCGGTCCTTGCGTGACGATCAGCGGCCAGGTGATGAGCGGCGCGGGCTCGCCGGGCCAGCAGGTCTGGATCGGCAGCCTGCCGAGATCGATGTCGCTGCCGGTCAGCACGACTTCCTGGCAGGGCGCGCTGCCAAGCGTGCGCGGCTTCATCGCCATCACCGTGCGCAGCATCGGCAGCATGTCGAGCGCCTCGCGCCAGCCGCCGGGCGGTTCGGGCTGGCGCAGGAAGGCCAGCGTCTCGCCGACCTGCCGCAGCTCGTGCGGTTCGCGGTCCATGCCCCAGGCGACGCGCTCGACCGTGCCGAACAAATTCACCAGCACTGGCATGTCGGAACCGGTAACGTTCTCGAACAGCACGGCCGGGCCCTTTTCCGCCAGAAGCCGCGTCTGGATCTCGGTCATCTCAAGCTTGGGCGAGACGGGCGCCTTCACGCGCACCAATCGTCCTGATTGTTCCAGGCGCGCCATGAAATCGCGAAGCGAGGCGTAGGGCATGAGGCTCTTTAGAGGGCCACCCAATGGTTGTCATCCCGACGCATGGGCTATCGCCGCGGCCTCGATAAGCGCTATTCGTCGTCCCGACCAAGGGCCGAAGGCCCGCGTGGAGGGACCTTGCTTCGACGAAATGGCACCAGATCATGGAGAGAAGGTCCCTCAACTTCGCTGCGCTCCACTCGGGACGACGGAATCGGCGATGTCCCCATCCCTGCCGAATTCGAGGATCTGCTGAGCCGGCAGGGAAGGCGCGTGCTCGCCGGGACTCACCCGCTCTGCGGCGCGTTGGCCGATCCCAGGCAGCGCTTCGTGATGGCTGACGATCTGCTGGATCGCGCCAAGGCCAGGCATTTGCGCGAGGTGCTGGAAGCCGAGCTGGTCGACACGCTCGAGCCGATCGAGCAGCCGATCCCGCCCGAGAGCATCTGGGACATGAGGCGCGATTACGCCGAAACGCTGCCCAAGACCACGCGCGCCCGCACCATCTACTTCGACAGCCGCCGCGAACCCGGCGTGAAGGCGGCCGAGCGCATCGGCCTTGCGCGGCTGATGCGTTCGCAGAGCTTTCGCATCTTCGCCGAGGCGCTGAGCGGCCGTAGGCTCGCCTCAGGCTGGGGCCGGCAGGTGTTGCGCTACGGGCCTGGCGACTACGCCGGCCCGCACAACGACCATCACCCGCAGAATCCCCGGGCCCGGAAGGGCTACATCGACCTGCATGTCAGCCTGTGCACGGCGTCGGTGAAGCATCAGTGGCTCGTCTATAGCCGCGCCGGCCATTTCAGCGAGATCGTGCCGGTCGGCGGCCCGGTGACCGTGACGGCCTACCGCCTGCCGTTCTGGCATTACACGACGCCGTTGGTTGGCGGCTCGAAAGCCGCCCGATGGGTGCTGCTGGGCACCTTTCTCTACCGCTGAGGCCAACTATTTGCAGTTTGGCCGTCTCAGGCGTCTCAGCTGTCTCACGCGTCTCACGCTGTCTCACCAGGGGGGTGGGGGTGTTTCGTGAGACTCCGGGCAAAAAGCCTTATGCCATCGGCATCGGAGCTGTCTCAGGCGGGTGAGACTCCGGCGGATTCCGTCTCACGGCACCGCGAGCGGCACGACGCTGATCGAGTTGCGCGGGCTGCCCTCGATGATGCGGTCGGTATAGACGAGGTAGACCAGCGCCCGGCGCTTGGCGTCATAGAACCGCGTGACCTGGGTGGTCTTGAAGATGAGCGAGGCGCGCTCGCTGAACACTTCGTGCGGGCTGCGCAGGCGCGCGAGCTTGCTCTCGTCGATCGGGCCGACCTTGCGGCAGGCGATCGACGCCTCGCCCGGATCCTCGGCCAGGCCGACGGCGCCCTTGAGGCCGCCGGTGCGGGCGTGACTCATGTAGCAGGTGACGCCCGGGACCTCGGGATCGTCGAAGGCCTCGACCACGATCTTGTCGTTCGGGCCGATCCATTTGAAGCGGTAGCCCACCGCGCCGATCTCTTCGGCAAAGGCCGGCAGTGCGAGCAGGCAAAGAACGACGACCAGTAGCGAGCGCATGCGAGCCTCCTGTGGTTCAGGCGGCGCGCAATCCGTTCTCCGGCACCTCGCCGCCTTCCTGCTTCACCGCTTCACGATAGGACTTTTCCGAATCGAATGGGGCGACTTTCGGGTAGTCGCGTGCGCTGCCGCGGCGGACCTCGCCGGTCGAGGGCTCGACGATCAGCAGCTCGCCCTTGCGGCCGATGATCGCGAGCTCGCGCTTCCAGCGCGAGAACACCCGGCGTGCCGAGGCGGAGAAATCGACGTAGGTCGTGAACTCGCTGTGGTCCTTGACGAACAGCGCCTCATAGGTCGCCACGAACTCGTCGACGAACTGGCGATCGACGATCTGGAGGTTCGACATCACCCAGCAGCGGTCCTCGAACACCCAGTAGGTGCCGAGCCCGATGAATTTCCGCTCGCGCGTGATGTAGGGGAAGAACGGGAAGCCGCGGCAGGCGATGGTGCGATTGTCGCGCTCGCAGAAGCGCGCGCCCTTGCAGTGGATCGCGGTGCAGTCGGACGTCAGCTCGGCGACGATCTCGCGCGTGGCATAGTCGTAGGGCTTGAACTTCGACCACATGTCGGTGCGGCTCTTCAACAGGTCGAACTCGACCTTGTGCACCACCGGCACGGCGTTCTTGGTCGAGCAGCAGACCGGCTCGCCGCCGTTCAGCGGCGCGCACTTGCGGCCGCAGTCGAAGCGCGAGATCGGCGCATTGAAGCCCCGGTACAGAGCAGCGAAGTCGGACGCTTTGATGGAGGGCTTGGCCATGCGGGCGCCCCTGTATCACGGATGCGGCAGCACTCGCCATACGACGGTTTCCCGCATGCCGCGGTTCTCGAGCTGCAGCGTTGTAGGAATTCTGTAACGATTCAGTTCTTCCAACCCCTGAGCGCTGAAATAGTTGCGGCCCGGGTCGCCCAACAGCACAAGCCGGCCGCGGTTGGCATGGCTCCTGAGCCAGGCGAGGGCGCGCGCCGACATCTCGCGCTCGTAACAAACGTCACCGGCAATGACGATATCGGCCTGCGGCGCGCCGTCGTGGCCGGTGAGCCAATCGTCCTGGCTGGTGGCGATGGCGAGGCCGTTGACGCTGGCATTGAGCTTCGCCGCGATCAGCGAGAGCGCGTCGATGTCGTTGGCGACCACCGAGGCCGCACCGGCCCGGGCCGCCGCCAGCGCCGAGATGCCGGAGCCCGAGGCGAAGTCGATCACCCTCTTGCCGCGCACCAGCCCGGGATTGTCGAGCAGGTGGCGCGCGATCGCCTGTCCGCCCGGCCAGCAGAAGGCCCAGTAGGGCGGATCGACGTTCTGTTCCTCCAACCAAGCCTCGGTCGCCTGCCAGATCGGCACGTACTCGGACGCGAGCCAGAGCCTGAGCTCGGGCACCATGGCCGGCGCCTCGAGGGCCGTGTTGGCGCGGATGAAGCCTTCGGGATCGGCCGGCAGGCGCGACATCAGACGGCGCGGCCGGCGGCTATCGCGATCAGCAGCAGCCAACCCAGGTACTCGTTGGCTCTGAACTTGGTGAGGCAATCGGCCTGGTCATCGGGCTTCAGGGTCGCGATCTGCCAGCCGAGATGCAGGGCGACCAGCAGCAGTCCGGCGAAATAGACCGGCTTCAGATGGGCGAGCAGGCCCGACAGTCCCCAGAGCGCCAAGGCGAGCAGCGCGAACGCCGCCAGCCAACGGCGCGGCGCGTGGGCGAAGCGCCGGGCGGTCGAGCGCACGCCGACGATGGCGTCGTCGCGCTGGTCCTGCATGGCGTAGATCGTGTCGTAGACCAGCGTCCAGGAGACGCCGCCGAAATAGAGCAGCACTGTCGCCCACGACAGCGTCTCGGTGATGGTGGCGTATCCGACCAGCGCGCCCCAGTTGAAGGCGAGGCCCAGGATCACCTGCGGCCAGAAGGTGAAGCGCTTCATGCTGGGATAGATCGCCACGAGTATCATCGAGCAGAGCGCGACGCCGCCGGCGAACTTGTTGAGCTTGAACAGGATCACCGCGCCGATCGCGAGCTGGATCGCCGTCCAGGCGAGCGCATTCTTGAGCTTGACCTCGCCCGACGGCAGCGGCCGCGAGCGCGTTCGTTCGACCTGAGCGTCGATCTTGCGGTCGACGATGTCGTTCCAGGTGCAGCCCGCGCCGCGCATGGCGAGCGCGCCGACGGCGAAGATCGCCATCCAGCCGGCGAGCCGCGCCCAGTCGGGCGCGGCGGCAAGCGTCACCGACCACCAGCACGGGAAGAGCAGCAGCCAGGTGCCGATCGGGCGGTCCCAGCGCGACAGCCGGCCGTAGGGCTGCGCCCATGCCGGCAGATGCCGCAAGGTCCAGTGCCGGCGGTTGATGTCGGTGAAGCCGCCCATTCCTTACCTGGTTGTTCCGCCGGCCGTCATGCGGGCATCATGGCGGCATGAGCGTAACGCGTCTATTCGTCGAGGCGGGCCTCTCCCACGGCGCCGACGTGGCGTTGAGCGAGGCGCAGGCGCATCACCTGCGCCACGTCCTGCGCCGCGCCGACGGCGCCGAGCTGCTGCTGTTCAACGGCCGCGACGGCGAATGGCGTGGCACCCTGGCGTTGCAGGGCAAGAAGGCGGCGAACGCCAAGGTCGGCGCGCAGGCCCGTCCGCAGGTGGCCGAGCCCGACCTGTGGCTCTGCTTCGCGCCGATCAAGCGCACCCGCATCGATCTGATCGCGGAGAAGGCGACCGAGCTCGGCGCGAGCGTGCTGCAGCCGGTGCTGACGCAGCACACCGCGGTCGAGCGCGTCAATATCGAGCGCCTGCAGGCCAACGCCCGCGAGGCGGCCGAGCAGACCGAGCGGCTGTCGGTGCCGGAGGTCCGCGAACCGGTCGAGCTGATGAAGCTGCTGGCCGGTTGGCCGGCCGGCCGACGTCTCCTGATGTGCGACGAGACCGGCGGCGGTCCGCCGATTGCCGAGGCGCTGGCCGGGCTCGACGCTGCCGCGCGCGCCGCGCCCTGGGCGATCGTGGTCGGCCCGGAAGGCGGCTTCGCCTCGGCCGAGCTCGACGCGATGCGTCGCATTAAAGATGTAATGTCTGTTGGCCTGGGGCCGCGCATCCTGCGCGCCGATACCGCTTCCCTTGCAGCCCTTTCGGTGTGGCAGGCGTTGATCGGCGATTGGCGCCAGCCGACACCGCGTTTGGCCGCCGATTACCGCACGTCCAAAGCCTCCGCCTGAGCGCTTGCGTTCCGCCCTCGCGATGTGGGACAGGGGGAATTGAACATCATGAACCAGCCGCAGGCTCGCGTGAGAATTGTTCATGCGATCCGCGCCGCTTCCGACGCTCGACGTCGCGGAGCGCGAGAGGGAGTAACAACGCATGTCCGCACCTCCATCGGGCGGCGGCGCGCCGATCGAAAGTCGGCGACAGCTGATCGAGTACTTCGCTGCCGGCAACAAGCCTCGCGCCGATTGGCGGCTGGGCACCGAGCACGAGAAATTCGGGTTCGACCTCAAGACGCTGAAGCCGCTGCCGTACGACGGAGAGACCGGCGTGCGCGCCATGCTGGAAGGCCTGACCCGCTTCGGCTGGCAGCCGCTGACCGAAGGCAACAACGTTATCGCGCTCGAGCGCGGCAAGGCCAACATCACCCTGGAGCCGGGCGGCCAGTTCGAGCTCTCCGGCGCGCCGCTCGAGACGCTGCACGAGACGGCTGAAGAGAACGAGCAGCATATCCGTGAAGTGAAGCAGGTCGCGGGCGAGATCGGCGCCGGCTACATCGGGCTCGGCTTCGCGCCGGACTGGAAGCGCGAGGACGTCCATTGGATGCCCAAGGGCCGCTACAAGATCATGCGCGACTACATGCCGAAGAAGGGCCGGCTCGGCATCGACATGATGCTGCGCACCTGCACGGTGCAGACCAATCTCGACTTCGGCTCGGAAGCCGACATGGTGAAGAAGTTCCGGGTCTCGCTCGCCCTGCAGCCGTTGGCGACCGCCCTGTTCGCCAACTCGCCGTTCTTCGAAGGCAGGGACTCCGGCTTCAAGAGCTATCGCAGTCACATCTGGACCGACACCGACCCCGATCGCTGCGGCATGCTGCCCTTCGTGTTCGAGGACGGTTTCGGCTTCGAGCGCTATGCCGATTACATGCTCGGCGTGCCGATGTACTTCGTCTATCGCGACGGCAAGTACATCGATGCCTCGGGGCAGGACTTCAAGGCGTTCCTGCGCGGCAAGCTGCCGGCGCGGCCGGGCGAGCTGCCGACCATCAACGACTGGGCCGATCACGTGACGACCGCCTTCCCCGAGGTCCGCCTGAAGCGCTACCTCGAGATGCGCGGCGCGGATTCGGGGCCGCTGCCGGCGCTCGCCGCGCTGCCCGCCCTGTGGGTCGGCCTGCTCTACGACCAGAGCGCGCTCGATGCGGCATGGGACCTGGTCAAGGACTGGAGCATCGAGGATCACGACTATCTGCGCAGTCATGCGCCGCGCTCCGGGCTTGGCACCAAGTTCCAGGGCCTGCCGCTGTCGGACCTGGCCCGCGAAGTGGTCGAGATCGCCCATGCCGGCCTGCGTGCGCGCAAGCGGCTCGATGCCCAAGGCAACGACGAGACGATCTATCTGGCGCCGCTCGACAGAGCGGTTGCGAGTGGCCTCGCGCCGGCCGACGAACTGCTCGCCAAGTGGAAGGGCGAATGGAAGGGCTCTTTCGTGCCGCTGTTCCGCGACCACGCCTACTGATGAAGCGGCGGCTGCTCGTGCTTGCGCTGGCCCTGCTGCCGGCCGTCGCGTCGGCGCAGGCCGAGCAGTGGCAGACCGTCGTGTCGCCCGACCTGCGCTGCCGCCTCGAGATGCCGGCGCCGGTCGCCAAGAGCACCGCCGACGAGAAGGAGAAGGGTCACGCCGCGCCGCGCGTCGCCTGGGAATCCAAGCACGGCGGCGAGATGTTCGACTTCGACTATGTCGACTACGACCCCGCCTGGTTCGCCGGCCGCGATACCAGGCAGATGGCCAAGGATCTCGGTCGCGGCGACGCCGAGAAGGCCTTCCCGCGCACCAAGTACAAGTACGTGCGCGACGAGAACGTCACCCTGCAGGGCTGGGACGGCTATGCCCTCGACATCGAGGACACGACCGGCGCCTCGGTGATGATGCGCACCTACGTCGTCAAGGACCGGCTCTACCGCCTGCTGGTCACCGCGACGCCCGACGCCGCGAGCAAGGAAGCGGCAAACCGCTTCCTCAACTCGCTGCGCCTGGCCGAGACCAGGCAATAGCGGTCAGGCAACCGAGGCGAGCTTGTAGACCCGCGCGGCCGTGCCGCTGTAGAGCGCCTTCTTCTCCGCCGCCGAGCAGTTCCGGGTGATGATCTTGAAGGCGTTCCACAGCGCGGTGTAGCTGCAGCTCTGCTTGTCGGGCGGGAAGTTGCTCTCGAACATGCAGCGGTTGACGCCGAACGCCTCGATGCAGGGCTCGATATAGGGCCGCCAGGTGTCGGCCAGCTCCTGCGAGGTGGGCGGCGCATCGCGGTGCTCGAAACCGAAGCCGAACGAGGTCATGCCGAGACCGCCCAGCTTGATGTTGACGTTGGGGCAGGCCGCCAGCTCTTTGATGCTGTTGCGCCATACCGGCATGATCTCGGCGTTCTTGCCGGCGTACTGGCCGACGCCCAGCACGCCGCCCACGTGATCGATGATGATCGTCTGGTTGGGGAAGCGGCGGGCAAGGTCGACCGCGTCGGGAAGCTGCGGATGGAAGTGCCAGCTGTCGAAGGTGAGGCCGAGCTTGCCCAGTTCGGCGAAGCCCTCGCGGAATTTCGGATCGAGCAGGCGATGTTCGGTCATCGGCCGCGACACGAACTTGCCGGCGAGGCCCGGGTCCCACGACGTGCCGTAGCGTGTGCCGCGGAAGCGGCCGCCGCCCGCCTCGATCTCGGCCTCCAGCACCTCGCGCACCTTGGCGCCCAGCATCAGGTCGGCCCAGCCGATGATGCCCTCCGCGACGCGCGTCCTGGTGAACTGGCCCGAGTCGGCTTGGGCGGCGATACCGCGCACGAACTCGATCTCGCCCAGCGGCTTCATCGCCTCCGGACCGGAAGCGCGGAACATCGCCTGGCATTCGAGGAACACGGTCGAGACGATGTTGTGGCCGCCGCCGATATCGGCCAGCAGCTCGGGCAGAAAATAGAGACCGCGCGCCTCGGTGTGCCACAGATGATGATGCGGATCGACGATCGGCAGCTCGGGTTCCAGCGCCTTCTCGGCCGGCCGCTTGGCGAGCCAGGCCTTGAGATCGGCGTTGTTGCGATAGGCGAGGCCGCGATATTCCCCTGAAGGCATTCCTTCCTCCCGTGCTTTGCCTCTACGATAGCCGAACAGGGGAGATGATTGATGCGTATTTGCGTGTTCGGGGCCGGCGCGATCGGCGGAAATTTCGCAGCGCGCCTCGCCGCGGCCGGCAACGAGGTCTCGGTAGTGGCGCGCGGCGCCCATCTCGAGGCGATCAGGGCGAACGGTCTCACGTTGATCGCCGGCGACAAGACGATCGCCGCCAAGGTGAAGGCGAGCGATCGTCCGTCCGATCTCGGCAAGCAGGACGCGGTGATCTCGACCCTGAAGGCCAATGGACTGGGCGCGCTCGCCGAAGGGGTCGGACCGCTGCTCGGCTCCGACACGCCGGTCGTGTTCGCGCAGAACGGCATTCCCTGGTGGTACGGCAGCGGCCTCGACAAGTCGCGGCCGCCGGCGCCCGACCTGTCGCGGCTCGATCCGGGCGGCGCGCTCGCCAAATCGGTCGGCCTGCACCGCACCTTAGGCGGCGCGATCACCTCGCCCAACCATGTCGTCAAGCCGGGCGTCATCCATAACGAGATGCCCGACCGCAACACGCTGTGGGTGGGCGAGATCGACGACAAGCAGACGGCGCGGGTCGAGGCGCTGCGCAAGGCGCTTATCGGTGCGGGCATCGGCTCGCCCGCGACCAGGGACATCCGCTACGACATCTGGCACAAGCTGATGGCCAACCTCACCGGCTCGACGGTCTGCCTGATCCTGGGCCAGACCAACGCCGTCCAGAAGACGCCGATCGTCAATGCGCTCTGCCGGCGCGCGCACAGCGAGGCGCTGGCGGTCGCCGCCGCGCACGGCGTCAAGCTCGACGACAGTCCCGACGTCCGCTACGGCGCCAAGCGCGTCTATTTCGACCATCGCCCGTCGATCCTGCAGGACTACGATCTCGGCCGGCCGATGGAGATCGAGGCGATCGTGCGCGCGCCGCTCGCATTCGCGCGCAGCGCCGGCGTGCCGACGCCGACGCTCGACGCGATCGAGGCGTTCACCGTCAGCCTCGCCGCCTCGAAAGGCCTTTACCTTCCCGAGTGACGCTGGTTCGATGAGCCTCTTGCTGCGTCGAGTGAAGGAGGCCGCGTCCGCCAGCTAGGCAGGGAGGAAACAATGGCAGCCCGAACGGGTGTGTGCGCCGCGCTCGCGGCGATTGCGTGCGTTGTTGCGTTCCCAAGTTTCGCCCAGAAGAGGGGCGGTATCCTCAAGATCGAGCACATGGATACGCCGCCCAGCGCCTCGATCCATGAGGAGGCGACGGTGTCGGTCGTCGTGCCCTTCATGGCGGTGTTCAACAATCTGGTGGAGTTCGATCAGCACGTCGCGAGGAACAGCCTGCAATCGATCGTCCCCGACCTCGCCACGAGCTGGGTGTGGAACGGCGACGGCAAGGAGCTGTCGTTCAAGCTGCGCCAGGGCGTGCAGTGGCACGACGGCAAGCCCTTCACCTCGGCCGACGTCGTCTGCACGTTCGATCTGCTGCTCGACAAGGGCAAGCAGAAGCTCAGGCGCAATCCGCATGCCAGCTGGTGGAGCAACGTCGCCGACGTGACCGCCGACGGCGACTTCGCCGTCACCTTCCATCTCAAGGAGCGGCAGCCCTCGCTGCTGGCGCTGCTCGCCTCGGGCTACGCGCCGATCTATCCGTGCCACGTGCCGATCGCCGAGATGCGGCGCAAGCCGGTCGGCACCGGCCCGTTCAAGCTGGCCGAGTTCAAGATGAACGAGAGCATCAAGCTGGTGCGCAACGAGCACTACTGGAAGCCCGGCCTGCCCTATCTCGACGGCATCGAATATTCGATCATCCCCGACCGCTCGACGCGCATGCTCGCCTTCACCAGCGGCAAGTTCGACATGACCTTCCCGACCGACGTCACGGTGCCGCTGTTGAAGAACGTCCGGCGCGATGCTCCCAAGGCGCAATGCACCATGCGCTTCACCGGGGTCTCGACCAACCTGATCGTCAACCGCGACAAGCCGCCGTTCGACGATGCCCGCATCCGCCGGGCGATGGCGCTGACGCTCGACCGCCAGGCCTTCAACACCATCCTCGACGAGGGCGAGAGCAAAGTGAGCGGCGCCATGCTGCCGCCGCCCGCGGGCGTATGGGGCATGCCGGAGGAGATGCTCAAGACGCTGCCGGGCTACGGCGACGTCGCCAAGGCGCGCGAGGAGGCGCGGGAGCTGATGAAGCAGGCGGGCTACGGCCCCGACAAGCACCTGAAGCTCAAGGTCAGCACGCGCAACATTGCCACCTACCGCGATCCCGCCGTCATCCTGATCGATCAGCTGAAGCACATCTGGATCGACGGCGAGCTCGAAGTGATCGACACCGCGGTCTACTACAACCGCGTCTTCAAGAAGGACTACGTGGTGGCGCTGAACCTGACCGGCAGCGCGGTCGACGATCCCGACGTCACCTTCTTCGAAGGCTACGCCTGCGGCTCGCTGCGCAACTACAACAACTACTGCAATCCGGAGATGACCAGGCTGTTCGAGGCGCAGTCACGCGAGAGCGACGGCGAGAAGCGGCTGAAGATGGTGTGGGACATCGACAGGAAGCTGCAGGAGGACATCGCCCGGCCGATCATCCTGAACGGCCGCGCCGCCGGCTGCTGGCAGCCCTACGTCAAGAACGTCACCATCCAGACCAACAGCATCTATAATGGCTGGCGGTTCGAGGATCTGTGGCTCGACAAGTGAGCGCGACCAAGCCGGAGGAGGCATCATGAAACCCAGGATCATGCGGGCAGCGTCCCGTCCCACCAGCAAGGCGGAGCCCGCCAACTTCGTCGGCACCGTGCTCAGCGATCCGGTATGGGCGCCGGAGGGACCGTCGAAGCTGCGCGCCTCGCGCGTCTCGTTCATGCCGGGCGGACGCACCAACTGGCACAAGCATGCCGTCGGCCAGATCCTCTATGTGCTGTCCGGCGTTGGCCGCTACCAGCTCGAGGGCCAGCCGGTGCAGGAGATCAGGCCGGGCGACACCGTCGTCATCCCGCCCAACGCGCGGCATTGGCACGGCTCGGCGCCCGACACGATGATGTGCCATCTCGCCATGTCGGAGACCGACGCCGAGGGCCGCGCCACGACGTGGCTCGAGCCGGTGAGCGACGCCGACTATTCCGGGCCGCCGGCGAAAGACTAAGAGGTCGCCGTACCGCCTACCGTCAACGCATCGATGCGCAAGGTCGGCTGACCGACGCCGACCGGCACGCCCTGGCCGTCCTTGCCGCACGTGCCGATGCCGGGATCGAGCGCCATGTCGTTGCCGACCATGCCGACCTTGGTGAGCGCTTCGGAGCCCGCGCCGATCAGGGTCGCACCCTTGACCGGCCTGGTGATCTTGCCGTCCTCGATCAGGTAGCCCTCGGTCACGCTGAACACGAACTTGCCCGAGACGATGTCGACTTGGCCGCCGCCGAAATTGGCGCAGTACAGGCCCTTCTTCACCGAGCCGATGATCTCCTTCGGATCCTTATCGCCGCCCATCAGGAACGTATTGGTCATGCGCGGCATCGGCGCGTAGGCGTGGCTCTGCCGGCGGCCGTTGCCGGTCGGCTTGACGCCCATCAGGCGCGCGTTCTGGCGGTCCTGCATCAGGCCGACCAGCTTACCGTTCTCGATCAGCACGTTGCGCCCGGTCGGCGTGCCCTCGTCGTCGATCGTGAGCGAGCCGCGGCGATCGTTGAGCGTGCCGTCGTCGACCACGGTGACGCCGGGCGAGGCGATCATCTGGCCCATCAGGTGGGTGAACATCGAGGTCTTCTTGCGGTGGAAGTCGCCCTCCAGCCCGTGGCCGACCGCCTCGTGCCACAGCACGCCCGACCAGCCCGAGCCCAGCACCACCGGCATCTCGCCCGCCGGCGCCGGCACCGACTCGAGATTGACCAGGGCCTGGCGGATCGCCTCGTCGGCCTCGCGGCGCCAGTATTCGGGCTTGAAGATGTCGCCATAGGCCGCGCGCCGTCCGCTGCCTGTGCTGCCCGATTCCAGCCGTATGCCGTCGGCGCAGACGACCGACACGTTGAGCCGCACCAGCGGCCGCACGTCGGCGGCGCGCCAGCCGTCGGCCCGCATGATCTCGACCACCTGCCAGTTGGCGGCGAGCGAGATCGAGACCTGGCGCGCCTTGGGCTCCTTGCCGCGCACATAGGCGTCGATCTCCTGCAGGAGCTTCACCTTCTGCTCGAAGCCGACGCCGTCGATCGGGTTGTCGTCGGCATAGAGCAGGCGGTTGGTGCCGCGCGGGCTTTCGTCCGACGTGCCGCCGCGCCCCGCGCGTACCGCTTTCACGGTGGCCGCGGCGCGCTTCAGTGCCTGCTCGTCGAGCGCCGAGGCATGGGCGAAACCTGTGACCTCGCCCTTCACGGAGCGCAGGCCGAAGCCCTGCGTGGTGTCGAAGGACGCGCTCTTCAGCTTGCCGTCGTCGAACGCCAGGCCCTCGCTCTGGATGTATTCGAGGAACAGCTCGCCGTCGTCGCAGCCCGCCAGCGCCTCGTTGACGGTCTTCTCCGTCTTGCGCGGATCGAGCGCTCCCTTGGCGAAGAAGATGCTGTCGGCGGTGGCGAGATGGTTGATGCCCTTGGCGGCCATGGAGCTATCCTTTGTCAGACGACGAGGACGATCTTGCCGAAATGGGCATTGGCCTTCATGTGCGCAAGCGCCTCGGCCGCCTGGGAGAGCGGGAAGGTCTTGTCGATCGGCAGGTGCAGCTTGCCCGCCTCGATCGCGGGCCACAGATCGGCGCGGGCCGCCTTGACGATGGCGCGCACCTCTTCGGGCGAGCGCGTGCGGAAGGTGACGCCGATATAGTCGATGCGTTTCAGCGCATGCAGGTCGAAGTCGAACTCGCCCTTCATGCCGCCCAGCCGGCCGACATTGACGATGCGGCCCAGAATGGCGGCTGCCTGCATGTTCTGGTTCATCACGCCGGCCGAGACCTGGTCGACGATCAGGTCGACGCCCTTGCCGTTGGTCGCTTCCTTGACCTTGTCGGGCCATTTGGGATCGCGCGTGTCGAGGGCGATATCGCAGCCGAATTCCTTGAGCCGCGCGCGGCGTGCGTCGTTGGTCGAGGTGCCCATGACGAGCGAGGCGCCCATGTGCTTGGCGATCTGCATGCCGAGCAGGCCGACGCCCGACGACGCGCCCTGGATCAGCACGGTCTCGCCCTTCTTGAGACGGCCGGCCCCGACCAGCGCGTTGTGCATGGTCTGGATGGCGACCGCCATGCAGGCGGCCTGCTCGTAGCTCATGTTGTTGGCCGGGACCTTGTGCGCGCGGCCGGAATCGGCGACGGCATACTCGGCGAAGCCGCCGGCGGCCGAGCTCATCACGCGGTCGCCCGGCTTGAAGTCCTTGACGTCGCTGCCGACCGCTTCCACCTCACCCGCACATTCGAGGCCGACGATGGTGCCGGGGCCGCCGACCGCGCCGTGGCGATGGCCCGAGGCGACCGCGAGGTCGGCTCGGTTCAGCGACGCCGCCTTCACCTTGATCAGGATCTCGTTGGCCTTGGGCGATGGCTTGGGCGCGTCCTTGTACTGGACGCCGTTCTCGGTGACGACGGCTGCCTTCATGAATTCCTCCGGTTAGCGCCATCTTCGCCTTTAAAGGGCAGAAAGGGAACCAGCACGATGGCGATCGCGGTCGTGGCCGCCGATACCACGATCAGCGGCGCCAGCCGGCTGTCGAAGACGTGCTCGTAGAGGAAGGCGCCCGAATTGATCGAGGCGATGTCGGCGAGATTGGAGACCGACATGAGGCCGGCGAAGGCGAAGCCCTCGGCGCGGCTGGGACAACATTGCGCAGCCAGGGTGAGCGTGGCGATGGTGGCGATCATCTGCGCCACGCCGTAGCCGAAATTGACCAGGGCGGCGCTGAGCTCGTCGCCCAGCAGCAGGAACGAGGCCGCCGACGCCGTTCCCAGCGCGATGCTGAGATAGAGCAGGGGCGCAGGCTGCAGGCGGCTGAGCAGCCAGCGATGCAGCAGGCCGCCCGCGATCCATCCCGCGGCGGCGATCGAGCCCAGCACGCCGATATAGGCCTGCGAGAAATGGAGCGTGTCGGTCATGTGATAGTAGAGCGGCGTGCCGAAGCCGGGGGCGAACAGGTAGAGGAAGAGGAAGATCGCCACGAGCCACAGCCGCCGCGACTTCAGCGCCGCGACGATGGCCTGCAGGGTGGCGTGGAATTGCTGGCGGCTCGGCTTGGTCTTGCGTTCGTCGAGCAGGAATAGGGTGGCGAAGACGACGGCCACCGGGGCGACGGCGCAGATGAGGGCGCTGCCTTTGAGCGCCGCCGCGGCCGACAGGTGCTCGACCAGCTCGCCGCCCACCAGTGCGCTCGCCATGATCGCCACGTTGAACCACAGCCACTGCTGGCCGACGAACAGGCTGCTCCGGTTGAAGCTCTGGCCGTTCTCGGCCAGCAGCGCACCGCACAAGGTGCTGGCGGTCGCCATCGCATAGGAGGTGAGCAGCAGGAGCAGCGCGAACTGGCTGGGCTCGCCCAGCCAGGCGATGCCGGCGAACGACAGTGCCGCGGCGGCGCTGGCGATCAGCAGATAGCTCTTTCGGCGATAGCCGAACAGCGGCACGAAATCGGAGACCAGGCCGAAGACGGGCTTGATGATCCACGGGAAGTTCAGCACGCCGAAATAGGCCGTGACCTGCAACGGCGTCCAGCCGTGCGTCTTCAGGAAGTTGGTGAGCGGCTGCAGGATGACGCCGACCCGCGCCTGGCCGATGCCCTCGACGACATAGACGATGGCGAAGAACAGCATCAGGCGGCGGACCGTTGGCGACGCCTCTGTCATCTAGACGATCTTGCTCGTCTTGCCCTGCCAGTAGCGATCGCGCAGCAGGCGCTTGTAGAGCTTGCCCGTGGGATGGCGCGGCAGCTCGGCCTCGAAGTCGATGCTGCGCGGGCATTTGATGGCCGAGAGGTTCTGCCGGCAGTAGCCGATCAGCTCCTCGGCGAGCTGCGGACTGGCGTCGGACATGTCGCGCGGTTGCACGACGGCCTTCACCTCCTCGCCGAAATCGTCGTTGGGCACGCCGAACACCGCGCAATCCATCACCTTGGGATGGTTGATCAGGAGGTTCTCGGCCTCCTGCGGATAGATGTTCACGCCGCCCGAGATGATCATGAAAGCCTTGCGGTCGGTGAGGTGCAGGTAGCCGTCGGCATCGACGAAGCCTACGTCGCCCAGCGTCGTCCAGCCCCTGGCGTGGCGCGACTCGGCAGTCTTCCTGGCGTCGTTGTGATACTGGAACGGCCTTCCCTCGGCGAAATAGATCGTGCCGGGCTGGCCCGGCGGCAGCTCGTTGCCTTGGTCGTCGCAGATCTTGAGCTTGCCGATCACCGCCCTGCCGACCGTGCCCTTGTGCGCCAGCCACTCCTGCGAATTGCACAGCGTGAGGCCGTTGCCCTCGGTGCCGGCGTAGTATTCCCAGAGGATCGGCCCCCACCATTCGATCATCTTCTCCTTCACCGGGACCGGGCAGGGCGCGGCGGCGTGGATGGCGCATTTCAGCGACGAGACGTCGTACTTCAGCCGCACCTCGTCGGGCAGCTTGAGGAAGCGCACGAACATCGTCGGCACGAGCTGGCTGTGCGTGACCTTGTACCTGCTGACCAGCCTCAGAAACTCCTCGGCGTCGAAATTCTCCATGATGATCGACGTGCCGCCAAGCTTCATCACCGTCATGTTGAAGCGGAGCGGAGCGGCGTGATAGAGCGGCGCCGGCGAGAGATAGACCGTGTTCTCGTCCATGCCGTAGGCGCGGCGCGTGATCTGCAGCAGCGGATTGTCGAAATCGATCGGCTGCGGCTCGACCACCGGCATGACGCCCTTCGGCCGGCCCGTCGTACCCGACGAATAGAGCATGTCGTGACCGGCGGTCTCGTCAGCGATGCGTTCTGCCGGCTGCCTGGCGACAGCCTCTTCCCATGACGGGTATCCGGCGATCGTGCCGTCCACCATGAAGCGGTGCCGCACGTCCCCCATGAGCGGGCCGAGCTCGGCGGCGCGCTCGGCCAGGTATTTCGACGTCACGAACAGCCGGGCGCCGCAGTCGCCCACGATGTAGTCCACCTCGGGCGCGGTGAGCCGCGAGGAGATCGCGGTATAGATCAGGCCGGCGCGCTGCGCTCCCCAGCAGATTTCGTAGAAGCGCGCGTTGTTCTCCATGAAGACCGCGATGTGGTCGCGCGCCCTGAGCCCGAGCGAGCGAAAAAGCCGGGCGATGCGGTTGGATCTCTCGTCGAGCTGGCGGTAGGTCACCGTCTCGCCGCTGCCCGCCATCACGTAGGCGGGCTTGTCCGGCGTCTTCTGCGCGTGGATGTAGGGATGCATGTCGGGGCGGAATAGAGCGGATGGCCATCGCGCTCGCAAGTTGACCCGGTTCCGCCCTTCGGCTTTATTCGCGGCGCACGAAGCCCGTGCCCCCGTGGCGGAATTGGTAGACGCGCCTGACTCAAAATCAGGTTTCCTCACGGAAGTGTTGGTTCGAGTCCGACCGGGGGCACCACCTTTTTCGAGGTGGAAGCAAATCAATAGGTTAGCCAGTAATTATGTTGCTTCTGCGCGAAGGTGCGACAGTGCGACAGACTAGACGCTCGCTTTGTTCTTTTCGCGAGGGACAAGCAGATGCATCGCCTCCCCTGCAAGGAGAACCTTGTTTGCGTCCCGTGTATAGACCTCGGCTTGGCGCAGAGTGTTCCACCCGAAGATCGCCATGAGCTGATGAACGGTCGCTCCATTTTCAGCGGCGATCTTAGCACCGGCCTTTCGGCAACCATGTGCAGAGCAATCGGCTAGTCCAGCTGCATCACACCATTCTCGGAATTTGTTGCCAAAGCCCGGTGCCGTGAAGGGTTTGTTGAACACTGTGGTCAGGTAAGCAAATTGCCCAGACGGAGTCGCGTCGATCACTTCCCTAAGCTCGGGCAAGATCGGTAGCGTCCGCGTTTTCGGTGATAGGTTGTTTTTGCTTCGATTGAGCGCTTTGCTCTTAGCGCCCTTTGTCTCGGCGAAGTGGAGTACTCCGTCACGTTCCATATGATGGCCAAGTTTGACGACGTCAGAGCGGCGTACGCCAGTAAACAGCAATAGCGCCAATGCGAGTCTTGCCTTAGTCCCGATCGGATGCTTGGCCTCGTATCTACGGACTTCCTCAACGGTCCATGTGTGGAAGCCTTCTGAACCGCTGCTCAGCTTACGGACCGCACGAGCAGGATTAGTCTCGATAAGATCCGCCTCGATAGCCCAGGAGAATACCTGGCTAAGCGCTTTGAGGCGGCCGTTCGCGGCCCCGGGAAGATCAACCTTCTCGTCACGGATTGCGCGGACATGCGTGGCTTTCATATCAGAGAATGGCAGGGTCCCGCGCGTCTTGGGCCCTGCTTTGGTCTGTTGGACGCTTTCGCAGATGTGATCGAGGATGCCGCGCCGCGATCGCTTCGTGCTCTCTGCTAGGGTCAGGAAATTCGCGCTCTTGTAGTAGCCCACAATCAATGAGCGCAGCGAATCATCGTTAGCCTCCGTCTTGGGTAGCGCTTTAACTGGTGCTGCAACGTTCCCCTCCACGGCACGCTGATACTCGGCTACGAATTCTAGAGTGCCGGGTTGGGAGTGCAGTCGGACCATCGGCCGACCGGCGCGACGGTAGTAGGTGCGCGGGGTGCCGTGGCGGTCCTTGTCCCGCAAAAGATGCGGAAAGTTGGTCTCAACCTTCACGGCAGCTTTCCGCATAGCGCTCAGTCCCATGCGCTACCTGCGCCGCTGGCGTTCTCCTCAGGCAAGGCGTCCCAAGCAAGGTCGAGGCGACGGATGTCCCAGACCACCACCGCGTCGATGTACTTGGGCTTTGGCATACGGCCGTCGGCGACAAGCTCATCGAATTTCCGGGCGCTGAACCCGAGATAGGCCGCCGCCTCCTCACGCCGCAGCCCCCGCCGGGGCTGACTCTGTGCCCGGTATTCCCGGCTCTGTGCGGTCATTGCGCGACCCTGGGCACGTTAACGGCCACGAGGGTGCCGGGCGCTGCAAGGCCGCGCGAGAAGCAGCCCGTTGGCTTGGCGGACCTGGCGGCAATGGTGACAGTGCCCAAAGGGCGAGGCGGCGCGACTGGGTCATGGGCGTTCGCCATTGTCCGTCCGCCTACGCCGAAAGTGCCAGCCGAAGCGTTTCCGTGCTGGTGCAAAAAGCACCTGCGCTGGCGACAATGTGGACGCTGGACAATGGTCGACATGCCGCCCTTAGCCACTAAGGACTTCGCGAAAGACGTAATAGCGAGGGCGCTTTCCGGCCACGGTGCCGCGGATGCTCGGTTGCTGTGTCGCTATCCCTCTGTTGTCTCTTATCAATTGGCCGCGCCGCGCTAGTTCGCCAATAACCTCGTCGCGCACCCGAGCATTTGGGCAAAGTGAATCGAGCACATCGGTCTTTACTACTAGCCGTCCATCCCGACGAAAGACGTCGGTCCTGCGATATGTCTCCTCATCGATTGGCGTGCCCCGCTCTGCCGAGAGGGCTTTGCTATCGCGCAAGAACGACAGCAACTTAGAAATGACCAAATCGCGCTCCGCGAAGCGCGTGGGAAGGGCGCTGAGCGCCTTGTCGTAGATGCGGCCAACTGCGTGACCGAATTCGCTTGGGTCCCAGTCGACTACGTCGGCGCGGATAGCGGCCAGACCCGCGGCATATATGATGTTGAAACGGCTCGCGAACCTGACTTCGAAGCGCCCCTTTGCTCCGACGGTCTGATCGAAGCGCTTCATGCGACGTCGAGCATCTTCTTTCCAGGTCCGTGTCCGCAGGAGATATCGAATGAACTCCCTTCCGGGCCATCCGTAGTTCTGCGAGCAAGCATCCTCGATGCTTCGGATATATGATGCCGCTGTATGTTCGCGAGGCCAGTACCTCAAGATGCCGTTGTCATGGCCCGCATCGCTCGGGATATCGATAGCCCTGACAAGTTCGCCGCCGCCTCGGTTCTTGCCGGCGATTTGCCTAGTGTCGTCCAACGAATTCTCGCCACTGCTGAGAATCAGACGAGAGCCTCGCAAACGTGCACTGCGTGCTTCTCCCGTGCTTGATCGGGCAAGCGTCCGTGTCCTTCCAGCTCCGACCGAATACGTCCATTGTCCCAGCGTCTCGGCACGTTCCCTGTCGTTGACGAAGGTAAGCTCGTCAATCGGTACGACAATGTCAGCCGCCGAGCGTAGAACGCGCTCCAGACCTGGCCTTGAAGCATCCCAGTTCGGCAGATCGTCTTCGTCGCACTTCCCGAAGATCGACCAAGTAGCCCGTAGCGCGACGGTCTTCCCATCTCCCGTTTCGCCAAAGAGGTTATAGATGGTGGGCCGACCGCCTAGTGCGCCGACCATGATGCCGGCAAAGCCGACTGCGAGTGCGAAAGTGACTACGTAGCTGTGTTTGGGCATTCCCGACATGGCGTTACGCCAGGCCTCGGCACTCCCTGCGGATTTACTGATGCCGAGTTCTTGGTTCTTTAGACTCTTCAGATATTCGGTCGACAACGCTACTTGCGAGCTTGGCGCACCAAGAATTTCGTCGCCGTAGACATAAGCGGAGAAGTCGGGGAGCCAACCGGATCCTTCTGGAAGAACCGCACGTGAGAGCGAGCCCTTGCTAACTTGCTCGCATAGATCCGATGAAGCTGGTTTGGCATTTCTAAGCGGAAAGCCACTCCTGACGAGGATTCTCGCAATGGTCGGTGGGATCAGGAATTCTTCGCTCGGAATGGAGATGACCTCGGTCTCTCCTTGGTCAGTGACGAATCGGACAACGATAACGCGGGCGTTGTTATCCAACGTTGCTTCACCGAGGACCTGCGCTGATTGCTGGGTGCTGTTGAACGGCTCACTCATCGCTCATCTCGTTTTTTTGGCAGAAGACGCCACAGTTGCTGAAACGGTGTTTCGGACTACTCATCACTCATCACCCTCAACCGCCTTGCCTCCGGCAGGGCCTGAGGCGCGACGGTGAAGCGGGAGCGATAAGTAGTCGGCAGATGCAGTGTTGCTGGGCACTGGTGTCGAACAGCCCTCCCGATGGGCCTACGACCCCTCCGGATGCGCTCGACGACCACTTCTTGGTTTCTTGTCATTCCCCGTCCTGTCTCTTGTGACGAGCTTGGATGGGAACGATCAGGTCACCCTGTCGGCGGAACCCCTTCAAGATCATGCGATCCGAGAGGCGGTACTGGTCGAGCCAGAGCGCCACTTCGGATCTGTGTCGACGCCGTAGCGGCAACTGACCCGTATGAACATGTCCGCATCGGTCTTCGATGGTGACCTTGCGACTCGCTTCGAATGCGATTAGCGATTTCAGCTGCGACCGTGGATCGGTGAGCGGTTCTATCTGGATTACGGCTGTCCGGTCTCCGAGCCGCTCTTGGAACTCTTCCAACGTCAGATCGATCGAACCTAGAGCGACGAAGCGGCATAAGATGCTCACTGTCTCGCCGTAGGCACTGTCTTCCGAATACATCGGGTTAAGGCCTGCGATGACCGGGCATCCTTCGATTTTGCGCAGATCGGCAGCGTGCCACCTTTGGATGTGCCCGAGTCTTATTGAGTCTAGGGATCCGGAGCTAGTGAAGAAGGACCGACTCCAGATTGCCCCTCTGACGCCGAAGGTGCCGTCAAGGTTGCGGTGGGCATCGGCAAGGGCGACGGCCTTGTCATAAACCGGGGATAGGAAGTCGGCGGCGCAGTAGGCGCAGGCGGGCGATTTGCAGGGCTCGAGCGGACGACCGTGCGCGCGCTCTACACAGTCTTCGAGGCGCTTCATGAGCGCATCCCCGGTGCCTGAGCTTGAGAGCGCCTCGAGCACGTCCAGCTGGCGATTTAGCAGTTCACGTGACGCTTCGGTCTGCTGGAAGGATAGGTCCGAGATGTTGAACATTTCACTCTCGTGTGGTGGTGGACTTGCGGAGATTGGTCGCGACGATGCGGCCGCCACGACGTTCGAGGCCGTGGAGCACGAGGCGACCGGTCAGCGGCAGTCCCTGCTGCCAGAGGATTGCCTCGGCGAGGTGTGCGCCTGCCAAAGCCGGCGGATGCTTGACCGTGTTCCAGCGGCCGCTCTTGCGCTGACGGATGCGATAATAGAATTGGCTCTTCTGCAGGTAGGAAAGCTGCCGCATCTTGTTGCGCAGCGGCACGATCATCAGCGGCGTGGACGCCGTCGGCTCCAGCGGGACGATGGTCTCGATGCGTTCCTCAAGGCGGTCGTGGGCTTCCTTGTCGTTCCCGTGACCCGGGACGACGAACGCGAAATGCACCTGCCAGTGCCCCGGCTCGTCCGAGTCCTTCACGAAGTTGAAGGAGACGTCGATGCCGGCGATGACGGGTAGGCCGAGCTCCAGGCTCTCGATCCACTTCCAGATCTTAAGCCGAAGAGCGGGGACGCTAATTTCATGTAGATGGCCGGCCGATACCTTCAAGCCTGCGGGGATGATGGTAACGACCGTCCCACGATGTTCGAACCGAGCCTGGAACTCGCGGGCGAGGCGGATTGCCTGATCGGTGAACCAGCGGCGATAGGTCCGCATGCAAAAGAGGCAGACCAGCAGCAGGCAAGGGCAGGCGCCTTCGTCAGCGCAGGCGCGGAGCATCCGGGCGGCGGCATGGCCCTGCTCGATGATGGCCTCGATGGCGGTCGCGCCCTTGCAGTTCAGCCGACGGGAAATGCCCTCGCTCTCGAACCCGTCGAGGTGCCTCTTGGCATCGTGATTAGGATCGATCTTGTCGGCGAACTTGAATGGGTTGAAGGGGCGACCGCGGCGCTCACTCTTCACGGAGGTGCACTCCATGCTGAAGCCCGAGCAGGTTTGCCAAAAACAACGGGATCTCAATGAACAGCCCAGTACCAAAAGGCCGAATCTTAAGGTGGCGTGTCGCGATAAAGTAAAAGCGGCTCTTGATGCGAAATACTTCGCCGTTCTCCACCCGCATTGCGCGGCGAGCAATAAATCCCCGAAAGTGTTTTACTGTCCGCTTGCCGGCGGATTTACGCCGCCGTGGCCGTGCTGCTGAAGAAGCTTTGCGAGCGCCCATCTGCCGATCTCCTACGGATCAGGAATGAGCCCTCCATTGATATTATAATTTCGTGCGAGACAATCGGTGTTGCTCACCACTAGTGCCGCGTTTGGCAGCACTAGTGGTGAGCAGGATTAGCTCTCACCTGGTGACGCCGCCCATATGCGATCTGCAAGGCGCTCCAATTCGGGCTTCCTCATCTTGGATGCTCGGCCGCCGGAATGGTTAAGGCCTGACAGCTTACCTCTGTTCCGAGTAGGAACGGCTTCTCGCTCGCGGAGGATTCCTCTCATGGTTGGCTCGGTTGGAAGCCTGAGCTTCGCGACTTCCCTCAAGGTCGGATCGCCCTTCGCGTGCTTTTTCGCTGCGATTAGGACTTCAATAATAAATGCTGTGCCGGCTTGATCTTCGCGAAGAATACCGTCCGGATCGTATTGCCTCCATTTGAGTGGCCCCTCCCAGATACAGGCAAGGTCAAATAGCAATTGCGTGTACATCCTCTTGTAAACGCTGTTCCGCATACGCGCCGTCCGACCCTTGGTGTAACGGAGCGCCAATACCATAGGCCGCAAGCAGTCAATGTAGGCTTTCCTTCCCGTATCCTCTCGGGTGAGTGGATGCTTATCCTGACTGACGTTGATACCCAGATGACGGAACATCCGTTTAGCTACTAGTTCGCCCATTCCCGACACTGCACGTGTTAGTACACGCATTGCTTTCAACGCATCATCAACTGGGATGCCTGGCCTCCGAGGAAGTTCATATTCTTCGAGAAAATTAGAAACCCAATACTCAAGTAGCGCCTTGTCAGCTTCGTCGAGCAGAGCGGCGATCTTTCTGCGCGACAGAATGGGCGCCAGAAGGTCGACAATGTGGGCTCGGGCCTCTTTCGGCAGGAAAGTTTCGGGTGGATGGACCTCTTTGGGCATGACGACACCTATGCGCGAGTGGCCAAGAGCATTAGGTCACCTTATCTGAGTTAAACGTGCCTCGTCGAAGCACCAAGGGCATCGTCGCGTACGCTAATTTCCGTTACGAACGTCTTCACGCAGGACGACTGGCTTCCGGCGCTGTGGTTATCGCTGAACTGTACGATGCGCAAACACGCTTGTGCCGGAAGGTGAGGAGCCCCGCCCGGGATCCCTGAGCAGCCCGGCTGGTGCCGGTCGACGCGGCTAATAAACCGGTGGACTTGGCAACGGCCGGGCTGCTCTACGAATCGTCTTGCTTAATGCTAGTCGCTAAGATGGCCGTGCTGCCATTTCGTAGGGACTGGGTTGCTCCTGCGTTTCAGATCGCATGAGCGAAGATGCCCTTGTCCCACCGTCCAGCGCAGTTTCGGTGGCCGCCCGGCGTACTCAGTGCAAAATAACAAAATTGCATTGGGTAGTTTAGCGCCGGGCTACCGACCCATTAGCAGCCGATCGAAGAAGGCCTTGGTTTGCGCCTCCACGTCACGCGTCGCCGCCGCATTACCCTCAATACGACGGGAAGTCGTTTTGCCACCGCCCGTGCCGACGACCCACGTGGTTCTGCAGCTGCAGTCGAAGGAATGGTAGGTGTCGGGGTAATAGGTCGCTTGGATCAAAGACGGGGTCTTCGCCCCAGCCTGTACCGCGCGACAGCGCTCAGCCGTCGTCCAGTCGTCCTTCTCACCGATCAGAATGCGCAGTGGGATGGCGACGTTGTTGTCGTTGGGAGCGGTGCAGTACGGGTAGTAGGCGACGGAGCCCTTGATGCCGTATGCCGACCAGTAAGCGTCCTGCTGCACGCCCTTAAGAATCGTCCAGCCCCCGTGAGAAAAGCCCAGCACGCCGAGGTTGGCCTTTTGGACGTACGGGAGCGTGGCCAGGTACTCGGCGGTTCCGATGACGTCCTGCACCCGCGTCCTGGCGCCGACCTTCTCTACGTCGGCGCAGAGGTTGCCCTGTTTGCGTGAGCCAAAGCTGTCGGGGACGATGGCCACGTAGCCCCACTTGGTCAGCCGCTCGGCCCAGTTCGTGTCCTTCTGGCTGATGCCGCCGCAGTCATGGAGCACGATGATCGCAGGGAATGGGCCATTGCCGTTCGGCCTGTAGACCGTCGCGGATATCGTAGCCGGTTCGCTTATTCCTGGCAGAACGGCCGTCGGGAAGCGGACCGATTCGGCGACAGCCAAGCTCGGCAGACTCGCGAGGATTGCGACGGTCATGAGCGCAAGCAGTGACTTCATGTGGGGCCTCTACAGTTGGGCAATAGTGGCAGGTTACCGACGCAGCCTGCGATGTTGCGTTACTCGAGGATGACGATGAATTCGCCTTTGGCACGAGCCTGCCACGTGATGCGATACCAAATCGTGTGACGCCGCGGGGCGCCCATGTACTCATAGGGAGAGTAGGAAGCGCATTTCCGCCACTCCATGCCGTCTTGGCGATAGAGACCGTCAGCTGGGACATAGACGTCCGACATTAGGCCCGGATCTCCCGGCGGCCGGGGTTGAGCGTCCACTAGTTCGACCTTTTCCTTGGTCTTTTCCGATAGCAGCCCGGTCAGCAGGCGGAGTACTTGGGCGTCGTTGCAGGATGGAAGCTTTGTCGGATTTAGTCGCTTGTCTTCTTCCAGGGCAGCGATCTCCTGCTTTTTCTTGGTCGCAGCGTCAGGTTCACGCCGTTCCGCCTCGGGCTTGATATCACTGAAGGTTCGAGCGGTAGGTGAGTTCGCTGAAGACTGTGCACTCGGCATCGTGGCGGCAGGTGCCGAGACGATACGGAATGAGTTGGCGACGGCAGCAGTTAGGAAACCCAGCCGTTCCCTGTCCTTATTCGGCACGACCAACGTGAAGCTGACGACCTCTGACGGCGCGAGGAACTGCGTCTTACGATAAAAGGCGAACTGCTCCTGTGTGCCAGAGACGACGAACCAGTCCTCAGCTCGCGCTTTGTAATCGACGACGGTGGGCGCGGGCTGCTGCTGCGTATTGGACAAATAAAACTGCTCGAACCGCTCGCGCGTCGAAGGCCGCGGAAGGAACACCTGAAGCCTAAAGCCTCCGTCAGTTGAGCCAAAGGACATTAGCGCTTGGCTGTCGGGCGCCGTGGGAGTGAACAGCTTGGCGGGATATCCGATTTGCAGGCGGCCAGACGGATCAGTGTAGACGGTCCATTGCCATTCGGCCCGGGCCTTTGCCGCTTGGCCGATCAGTTCACGGAGTTGCGGCGCGGTGAGAGTATCGACGGATAGTCGGCCTTGGCTCTTCTGCCAAGCCACGACGGCGGCACGCATACCAGGCCCTTGTTGGCCGTCGATCTGCCCATTGTAGTAACCGGTCCACAGAAGCGCCTTTTGGATGTCGACAACCGTGAACTGGTCCGCAGAAAGTTGAGGCGAGTTCGCATTGTCGAAGGTACTCGGAGTGCCCTGCGCTTTAACAATTATAGGCGTGAATAGTAAGCCGACGAAAACTACGAAGGCGCGCCAATTCAGAGAGCAAGCCAATTGGTAAAGCCAGTGCGGTAGTCGTTCTAACTCATGGCGAACGCATGCTGTTAGAGTTGAGTGGTTGCCGTTCTTCATGCTTCCTCGCATGGCTATTGTAATCATAGGACCATTGTCCGTGGTTTAATATACCTCTGGATGTTCGTTTGGGTACATGGACGTGCGCGCCCGTGTTGCCCACAATGTTCGGACTCTGAGAGTCGCGGCTGGGATCTCGCAGGAGAACTTCGCCGTGGATGTCCGCCTGGACCGGACGTACGTCAGTCGGATCGAACGCGGCCTGGAGAATCCGACCGTCGGAGTGCTGGGCCGGATCGCCAAGGTGCTGAAGGTAGACGTGGTCGATCTGGTGTTGGAGCCGAGCAGCCGGTCGCGGCCGGGAACGCTGAAGCCAGGGCGCAAGCTCGGTAAGGGCCGCTAGTATTCGTCGGCGCGCATCAGCGTCAGGACGCGGGTGGTTCGCTGTGGGTCAGCTGGGTCTTCCGAGCCGTACTCAAGCCGTCTGTCGAAGTAGTCGATTTTCCAAAAGTACTTCTCGCCTTCAACAACGAGCGCGCAAAAGTCGTGCTCGCCGTGCGGATCGTTGCTCTCGTCGAAGCTGTCGAAGGTGCGAACCTGGTGCAGTAGGCCGCGCAGGCGGTCCGGCCCGATCGCCTGTACGCCGGCAGTCATCACGATGCGTCCGCCTTCGAAGGTACGGCGAAAGCGGTCGTTCAGGCGCCGGATTGTCTCGGTCCGCTGTTGAGTATCGTCGGTCATGAATTGATCCTCTTTGGGCAAGCGTCTTCCTCGCGGAGGCTCGCGGGCCTCGCGTTTGACGCGTCGTGGGGTTGAGTGTGGGAAGTCGCTGCTGGAGCAGCGGGAGTGAGGAGGCCGCTCCATCGCGACCGGAAGTCAGAGCCGCAGGGACCGCCGGACGCACTCGAAGATCAGTTCGTCGCTGGCCTTGATGCAGGGAGCCGCCTCGCACACCCAAGCGAGCTGCGATGCCATCAAGCGCACAGCAGAGTCGAAAGCCGGGAGATCGTCCTCGGGCAGTAACTCGTCGCACGCCGCGATGATCTCGCGGGCTATGATCGCCGGATCGAAGACGCCGAGATCGACGATCTTCAGCGCTGTATCAAATCGGATCGGCTTGGTGCCTCCCATGACGGATGGTGAGCCGTCTGTCGGAGTATCAGCACCGGCTACCGCTTCACCCAGGACGCGTAGCTCCGTTGCCACCGCCGTATGGTACGTCACGTTGAAGCGGCGGACCGCGGCGAAGAGGGCGTCGGGATCTACGTGCGTCTCGCCAGAGGCCCATTTCTCAGCAAGCTCGAAGGCTGCCTCGGCGATATCGCCCACGGCCTCGATGAGGTCCGAGCGGGCCTTCATCGACCATCTCCTGCGGTGCCGGCATGGCGTGACGGCAGAGGAGTGAAGAGCCTAAGCAGGCCCTGTAAGCCGTTCGGTCCCTCGATCAGCTGGGACGCGATCGGGAGAAGGGGGTGGGCCAGGCGCAGCAGCCCGGCATCGAGATGACTGGCCGGGACATTGCAAGCCGCCAGCGTCGATGCGTGGGGTTGAGGAAGACCGATCCGGAAATGGGCTCCAGCCGCCACCAGCGCCCCGTTGAGAGCGGCAGAGGCCCGGGCAATGCCGTGCCGCTGCCAGTAGCCGTCGACGCCGGGGCGGATAAAGCCGTGGATCGTCGCCAGGGCCACATCGGGTTGATGCTCCCCAATGAGCTTGCCCCATGCTGCCAGGCAAGCTCGCCTTGTCTCCACGAACCCCTCGTCATCCTGGCTGAGGCTGCCGTGCTTGGTCAGGAGACGGCGGATGGCGTTGCGTCGGCTGGTCCCTTCCGAGCCGAAATCGGCGGCGCCAAAAAGATCATAACACGCCGAGAGCAACGCACCGCCACCATTGGCGAGATTGATCAAGCGCTGAGGAGATGAGTAGTCACCTATGTAAGGTGTGATGAAGCGTCCTCCCTCCGTGTCCGCGGCGGTGGGGAATATCTTCCGCGCCGCGCCGACCAGCCCATGAGCACAAAAGGCCAAATTCAACTGCTCGGTGCGCTCCGTGCGATCACGTGGCGTCGCCAAGACGCCCGTAACCAACCGGATCCCCGGACTCTGTCCTTCCAGCAATCCGACCGTGGCGCGCGCCGCGATGGCGAAGTTCTCACCTCTCACCAAGGCCTGACGTTGGGCAAAGGTCGTGGCCCCAAGTGCCTGGGCCATCCGGAAAAAGCCGCCGGGAAGCACGATCGCGTCGATCGGATGCCAGTTGGGGAGCTCGACCAAGGCCCGAACGATCTCCGGCAGCAAAGTGATCCGATCTCCATTGTCTTGAAGTTTCGCAGTCGCACCGCGCACGCAAAGCGTGACGATGCGAGGCGGCCGTGTAAGCCGTCGCATGATGGTCTCCTGAACCAGTGTGTTGAGTGTCGAATGTGCCGCTGAGCTAATTGGTCCGATCGACGCTGGCGGCGCGCGTGGATCGGCTATTGGTCACCGGTTCGAGACCGATGACGGCAGAGGGTCAGAGTAGTGAGACGAGCCGTCGCTGAGCCTTGGAGTCACCGTCGATGTAGGCCTGCGTGTGAAGCAATGAGCGATGGCCGGCGAGTATTTGGACGTCGCGGATCGAGCCGCCGGTGCTGGCGATCTTGCGGGCGGCAAAAGTTATGAAACTTCTCCGACCTGAATGGCTCGTGGCGCCGTTCCAGCCCAAACTGGCGTAGAATTCACCGAACCAGTTGACGACGCTGGTGGCGCGCAGCCGTTCGGCTCGCTCCGATTTAATGACATGCCCCGCGCTGCCGTCCTCCTGGCGAAGGCGCAGAAGGGCGGAGTGAAGCTCGGGATTCACGGGGATCGACCGGCCCGATCCCTTCTTGGCGATGCTGTCGGCCAGGGCGATCCGGTCGGAGAGCTGCCCGTCCGAGGTCAAGACCATCGACCAGGTTAGCCCGGCGATCTCAGCCGCCCGCAGCCCCGCTTTGTGGGACAGCAGCAACATGACTTGGTCGCGAAGGGGGTAGCGCCCTGCACGTGCTCGTTTAAGCGCCGCGCGCAGTTGCCCGGGCGTGATCGTTTTGGCCTGACGGCCTGCCATAATAGGCTCCAATTTTTGGGTGAATTACGAGCACTAGATGCCCGTGTAAGTAGTGTAACGCCTAAGTAATACCCGTCAACCAGCATCCCAAAAGGTATGCACCTGGTAGGCGTCGTACGAGTTCGTGGCTTTGTATTTTGTGAGCCCGAGGGAGCGGCGGTTCCAACGCTGTGAAGCGAGCGTAAGTCGTGTGTGGTTGATAAAGCCAGCGTTCGCAGTTCCGGCGAACTGCCGTTTGACGAATCGGCTTTGAAGATAGGTGACGATCGCATTGAGCAATTGGTGCCAATGGCGTTTAGCGGGCGGAGTCAATTAGGTTCTTGTACACCCCCACAACTGCGGCGTGTTTTCCCACTCTTGCTCGCTCTGTCTTCTGAGGAGCAGAATGACGCACAGGGGGCTGCCGAACTGCAATGACAGGAAGACGCGGGGGAGATCGCGGCCGCAACTTTGGTGGGCTAAACGCCGTGCATGACGCGTTCATTGCTCGCCAGGCCCGCGCCCAAGCGCTCCTTGCCAAACAGGCGTCGGCCACCCCTAGGACTGCTGTCAATCGCCTCGAACGTCGAGGAATAAAAAACGCCATCCCAGTGCAGTTTGCGGAGAGGCGTCGTCCTGATACGTGGCTTTCCGCCGGCGCGGGCGCGCCAGTAGTACGAGCGATCCTCGATGGCGTTGCAGATGGCATTGATCGGTCGGTGTTAGCGTGGCCTGCCCATCCTGGGAGCGGGTTCGTGGCCGGCGCGATAGCGATGCGGCAAGCGAGGTCGTCCGGCGAACTTGCACACGCTACATTTGGGTATTGGCCTTGGCGACCTGGGGCTACAGCCGCTGCCAAGCAAGTCCTCGTAGATCCGGATGGAATTGTGCAGGTCGCCCGCGCGGTGGCCACCGAAATGCGCGAGCACAACGCGACGTGGTTGTTGAGCGGCTTAGCGCATGAGCCACTGTTCATTGTTGAGATGTCACTTGGCGCGCTTAAAAAATCGGAGAATCTCCGTTCTCAAGACATCGTGGTTCGCCGCCCGACACTATTGGAGACGACGGCGGCGTTTCCTCCGGACCTCGAAAGCAGCGGCATCTACAAAACGACTTCCGACCACCTTCTCTATCGAGTTCAACGGCACACCTGGTTGCGAAAGGCCATCAACAACGCTGATGGCCTACTCCGCCAGATCGAGAATCCCCAGACATGTCCATTCGCGATGTTTGGCCTGCCGAATTCCAAGACGTTGCATCACGTTGAGCGTTGCCTACGGCACGAGCGAATTAAGCAGCTCGGCTTAGATGTCGTGATTGTAGATTTGACCAGGGCGGTGCGAAATAGCTTGGTAACTGATTGGGACAAAGCCTTCGAAGCTCTGCTTAGGGCACTAGATGGAGTGCCGGGACGACGCCCTGCCGTCGTCGCGCTTTGTGATGATGCCTTTACGCTTCGACGCGTCTCAAGGCTCATTAGAATCCATAACGCTGCTAGAAAGCCGGCAGGGCCTCCCCTCAAGCAAATCGGCGCGTATCTCGCCGTGCCTGGCCTCCTTGGGCCAGCAACCGAACTCCCACAGGAACTCTCAAACGTCGATTTCAAAGTAGATATCAAAGATGCTGAGTTGGCTCCGCTTCGCTCCGATTTGGTTGGTCTAGGGCGTGCGCTCCGCGAAAGCGGTAACGCGAAGGCAGCCAGCGGAGTATCGCAGGCATTAGCATTTCTGAAGCGGGTCGCTTCGCTGCCTGTGGGATTGGATGAGGCCTCTGACGTCGCGCGCCAGATTTACGATGGCGATGACGACGGCGACGCACGCCTACGGGCGCTCTTCATGCCGAAGATGGAACTGAAGCCGCTGGCTGATGTGGAAATTGACGCTCCGGCTCATGCCAACGAGGCGCAGCGCCTCTGTCGCAAAATAGAAGAGAAGATCGGCTCCTGGAAAACAGAAACGCCGGTTTCCATGAAGCTGTCGGCCCTCTTAGATAGCTTCCCCGACAAGGCGGAGGGTGTACTTGTAGTGATAGCGGATCGTCGCGTGGCGGACGTCTTTCTCTCCACCGACAGAGCGGTTAAATGGCGATGCACCGTCAGAGATCGAAACGGCCTTGAGGAATTTCTTGCTCGAGGTGCACCGAGCGGACTCGTCATCGTGGGACCGACACCAGAAGTAATTCGCTCAATCCTTATTTCCACCAATCTGCCAAAGCGCGTCGATATTCTCGGCGACGTTGCGGGTATCGGCCTTGTAATGGCCGAACTCGGCCCTGCTGAGCAACTGGATGCGTTTGCAGCGCTGAAGCCGCGAGCGATCGCGCTCAAGCAGCAGATTTCTCGACATGGCGGCGACGAATCGCTCGATATTAGAGAAACCGAATTTGGGGTCGCTGCAATCATTCCGGAAGGCGTCGTGGATCTCACACGTTCCGGCGGCGCGTATGTAGGCGATAAGGTTCGGATAGAGACGGCATCGCGCGGCGTGTATCTCTATCGACCGACCAGTGACGTTTTGGTCTATTCACAGAGTGAAGGTAGAGCATTTGAGAAGACTGATGCCTCTAAGATCGAAGTTGGAATGGAAATACTTGCGCTGGGACAAGATGTTCGGGACGACATCCGACAGGCGCTAGCTGGCTCAAAAAAAGTCCTAGAACAAATTCGAGTCTATCACTCTGCCATTCAGGCAATTCGGGATCGTACGCCAGGCAGCAGCGTAACGGACAAAGCGCGCAATATCGTGCAAAAGATGCAGCAAATCGATCCAAGCGCGAGTAGCGAAGAATTCGCTAACGTTCGGCGATGGATTCAGGCTGATGCCGCACCCCAAGCGCCAGATGGGGGCCGTCGACCTGGTGCCGCTCGAGATTTCGCTCGCTTTCAACTGTTCTGTCGCGCCGCGGGCATCTCGGATGCTGTAATCGAGCCTTACTGGCGCGCCGCTATTTTGCCCACACGTTCGTTTCGCGTCCAGGAAGCACATGAATTCAATCGACGCGTTGTGGACTTCGTCCTTGATCCCGAGAGTGCTGCGCTCAGGGCCGGAGCCGTGGCCGCTCTGCAGGACTTGTGGAAGCGTGTTGAAATGGCGATCGATGAAGTCGTCAAAGTGACGATCGAGAAGGGTGGAGGAACATAGGATGGCCGACCCTACGTCTCTGAACGGCATGGCGACCGATGATCGCCAAGAGCTAAAAGAGGCTGTATGCGACGCCGTTCTGGAGCGCATTCGGCAGGTCGTCTCCGGCACGGGCGAAAACGGTCTGATCATCTTAGGTGCCAAGCCGTCCCAGCTCTTAGCGAGTGGCTTCGTGCTTCCACGTATCAACGCGGACGGAGACGACGAGACGAGCGACATCCGGATAGCGACACACGGCCTTGACTGTCGGATCGTCGATGGAACCGGTCAGATTCGAATTCTACTCTCGTGTTCAATCTATGTTCGCGTTCTGCCCACCAGTGACGAACTCTTTGCTCGCGACGGGCGGCTCCTTCCCAAAACTGAGTTCAACCAGAACTCGAAGCGCGACTTCAATCAGCGTGTGCGTAATGCTATCGCAATTGAAATTCCCCGCGACACGCCAAAAGCCGAGCGTACAACGCGCCGCGCGGCCATCGTGGCACGCATCTATGGTGAGATGGGCGTCGTGATCCCGACCGGGGCTGCCGTGCTCATTGGCGTGGCCGCAGAAGATGAGAGTGGGAGTGACGAAGAAGCAGCAAACGGCCCTGCAACGCAGCAAGTAGAGCATGGTCGACTGCGCATCCCGAGTGCTCACTCTAGGCAATACGATATGCCTCAGAAATGGCAGCGGCTTGCCATCGATATACCGCCACTCGAATTGCCTCTCCCGTGCGATCCTGGTGCGTGGAGCGCTCTTTCGACAGCTCATGCTGGAAGCATTGGCACCGCTATTGATCGCGCTGTAGCTGATTGGTTAGCTACTTCTGAAGGGCAGAGGGACGCTTGGCGGAAGATCCGCCCGCCGTCCGAGGCATTCTGGGAGCCAGCAGCGTGGGACGCATTCCTTGCCACGGTGCGCTTAGCTCCTCCAAATCCTGCAGACTTGATCCCGCCTATACAGGCCCAAATTCTTGCTCAAGCACTTCCGGAACCACTTGCGCCCGGCGTCTACTCCGTTCGTCTGGCGTTGGAGAATACTCGCGAAGGAAACGAAGACGTAGAGTGGGGTCTGTTCGGGGTTGAGATGACGATCGATATCCCCACGACTGCCCTAAAATTGCTTCGGCTTGAGCGCGTGAAGCGCAGTTACCACCTTGCTGGCTTCATGACGATGCCAGCAATCGGTGTGAACTGTGGAGTCCAAGATTTGGGCGAGGACGTCGGGTTTCGTCATCTCCGCACAACATTTATGCCGCGTTACGTCTTGCCGCGTATGCAAGCGAAGACATTGTCGAACCTGCAGACGAGCTACGCCGCGCTGGCCAATGCCGCGACGGACGTCTCGCAGTTAGAACATCTGCCGGACGCGATGCGGGCGTGGCTCAATGAGATCGCAACTAGCACACCGATGTCATCTCCAGAAGAGTACGTCGATGCTGCAGATGAGGCGGCGCAGCGTGCTCGCTTTGAGGGTGATCTCGCTGCGTGGCATGCCGAGGCCGCGCGAATTCGGAAGGGTGTCGAACTAATCATCCAATCTCGCGCTGCCTTTCAAGTAAATCCGAGTTCCGCTCTCGCCAGTCCGTATCGCGCCTGGTTGCTGCTAAACCAATCTTTCGCGAACGCAAATCCACCGCGCGAAGACAATCCTAATCCAGGATGGCGCCTATTTCAGATTGCATTCGTCCTCGCTCATGTGCCTACGCTCGCATCACGAGTGCCAGGACTCGAAGGCTATTTCGATGCAACTTTCGATGAGGATTCGGCGAGCCTCTTGTATATGTCGACGGGTGGCGGCAAGACGGAAGCCTTCTTTGGCATCATAGTATTTGCGCTGTTCCTAGATCGTCTGCGCGGCAAGAAGCGCGGTGTCACGACGATGATGCACTACCCGTTGCGCCTTCTGACGGTGCAGCAGGCTCAGCGCCTCGCTCGACTGCTTGCCCAAGCCGAGCTTATTCGGCGATCCTCCGACCTCGATGGAGCCGCGTTTGAGATCGGCTTCTGGGTTGGCGGCGGGAACACTCCGAATCGCACCGAGATAAAGCCAGGTCAGCTCGACCAGATGCTCGCCTGCATCCCTGTTTGGAGTGACCCCGCAGCACGAAACGAGCAAACCCTTGTGGACGCGAACCGTGCGTATGCTGCGGCTAAAGAAGCCTGGAACAAGATCCCAAACTGCCCCTTTTGCGGTGGCGAGAACACAACCGCATTGCGGCGATTTCCAGAGCTTCATCAAGCGCTCGGCATCGTTTGCCTTGAACAAGGTTGTTCTTGGAACAGAGTGACTCGGCGTGCCGAACACCCTGCGCCGGTACCCTTGCCATTTTGGGTGGTGGATACGGACATCTACCGGCGTGCGCCCTCAGTGCTGCTCGGTACGATCGATAAGCTGGCACTGCTTGGACAAAATACGACGACCATATCGCGTATCGCTCAAATGTTCGGTTTAGCGCGTTGGCGCGAAGGTGGACCGGATGGGCTATTCTTCGAGCCACCCGCAGACAAAGTCGCTGACCTGCCGCCAGCAGGGACTGATCGCGTTGCTCCTGCCTATTCAGGAGGTGTTGAGGCATTCCTAGATCCTTTTCCGAGCTTGATCGTCCAGGATGAAATGCATCTATTGGAGGAGAGTCTTGGTACCTTCGGTGGTCTATTCGAGACTGGCCTATTTGCGTGGCTCAGGCGTTTGGCAGCGTTACTCGGCCAGCGCGCAAGTAGAATTCCAGGAGCCCCGGACGAGCCGCGACTGCCACACGTGATCGGCGCGACCGCGACGGCATCCGACGCGGCAAAGCATGTTTTGGGGATCTACCAAAAGGCGGTGGTGCAATTCCCCCATCCAGGCCCCGGCCTGCATGACGGCTTCTACGTTGGGCTTGCGCGCTATGGCGATGGGGGCGAGGCCGCTGCCGCACGCGGTACGCCTAATACGCAAAAGGAGCGCGAGGTGGCTGCCCCATGGGGCCGTATCTATGCAAGCCTGATGACGAATGGCCGCAAGCACACGGTCACCACACTGGCCGTTTTGGCTACACAGGCAACCACCGTCACACGTTGGCAGCGCGACCTCGGATCAAGCGATGTCGCGAGACAAATCAGAGCTGCGAACGAGATGCTGGCTTGTGTTTCAAGTGCGCCTTGGGCTGCTCGGCGTCGAAACGCGATCCAGGTGGCTGCAGCGGCTGGTCGCTATGATCGACTGGCGGCATTGCTAGACCTGCATCGAATCATGCTTACCTACGTCACGAATAAGAAAGGTGGAGATCAGATTCTCTCCGCACTCGATGCAGAGGCGCGAGAGTCGCATGCTGCAATGGGTCCCGACTACGAAATCGACAATTTTGAGATGACCCTCATTTCGGGCGGCGTCGACATCGGTACGATCCAGGCGGTAATCCGAGCTGCCGAACGCGCGTTTGATCCGATGTTGGACAATATCTCGGACGCGCTTCGAACAATCGTGGCTACGTCGGCAATCTCGCATGGCGTTGACGTCGAGCACTTCAATGCAATGGCTTTTGCCGGCATGCCATCTGATATCGCCGAATATATTCAGGCATCATCGCGTGTTGGCCGCGCTCACGTTGGCTTTTCGCTGCTAGTCCCGACCCCACAAACACGACGTGATCGCTTTGTGCTCGAAGTCCATGAGGCTTTTCATAGACTGCTCGAACGGATGATCGCACCACCGGCGATCGAGCGCTGGGCGGACCGCGCACTTAAGAGAACCTTGCCATCGCTCCTTCAAATGTGGCTGGCCGGCGTCTACTACCAATCTGAGTTCACCGGTCTAGCCAATGATCGAAAGCGCGATGCTCCGCTTCCTGACCGCGTCGAGACAGTCGAACGCATTCTGCGTGACTCGGCCAAAATGAACGATTGCGTGGCCTTTGCGCGCGACGCAATCGGCACCCAGCGCCCAGCTACGGAGGGCGGGCCTGTGTTCCCCGACTATTATCGAAATTTGGTACTAGATGAGCTTCGCAAGATTGCGGCCAAGATCGACTCCGGTCAGTTCGCCGGTCGGCTCGCTGACATATGGAACAATCGCCACAGTGGGCTTACCGCACCTATGACCAGTCTTCGAGATGTGGATGAGCCAGGAATAATCCGACCCTCTGAACGATCGCCGACCGGGAGAGGACAGAGCGAAGAGGATGTTGCCAATGTGATGGCCATTCTACGCAATCGAGGTGTCTTGCGGCAGCGTCGCGGTGCCTTGAGCGAAACCGACCCAGATACAGACAGCCGAGGACGCAATGACTAAGGCGCCAACCATGCAACGGTCGCGAAGTCAGCTTGCGACCGCGTATTCTCCTCATCAGCCATTTACCTTTGAAGGCGGAGAAGGCGCGTGTATCGCCCAACCATGGGCGGGCAATCCTGAAGCGCCAATTTCCGATGTTACCAAGCGTACGATTGCTGATCAGATACAGGAATATTTCGAAGCTTGGGCCACTCAGGCGAGACGCGGCCAGGACCTTAAGCATGAGGTGCCTCTCGAACTTGCTGTAGATCGTGTCGCGATTTCAGGAGATGCGGTGTTGGTCCGCATTGGCGATCTAGCGTTCCACTCCCCCCGCAATGTGGGCTACGTGCCGTTTCCGCTCTCGTTTAAGTGCAATCGGTGCGGACTTCATCGGCAATGTCGATCTGTGCATTCGGCCCCTGCTGAAATCGCGACTTTCCCAACCGCCTGCCCAACGGGAGCCGCTACCTGTGCGAATGATTGGCGGCAACTTGATGTGGTCTTCGCCCATTGGTCGGGTGAACTAGAGGCACTAACACCCTCATTCAGGTATTGGGACGGCAACGCTGGTAAAATTCGCGATAAGTTTAACTGCGAAGCCTGTGGTGGCGACCGATTCTACCTCCGGTCCCCCGTGGGACCGTTCTCTGGTTGGCATTTCGAATGCGTTGTTCCGTCATGTCGCCTGTCTCGTCAAATTCTACAACGCGATAAGGCCACGCTCGAGGTTCTCGGTCCTCTCATTCCATCAGGTAATGCTCTGCCGTTTGAAATCAACATGGAGCCGATCTCATATCGAGCTTCAGCACTTCATTACCCACATGGAGATCGTCTCCTTGTGTTTGATGATGACCGGCTCCTATCGCAGCTCGCCGATGACAAGCTACCCGAGCTGTCGCGCACGCTGAGCAACTTGTTTGGCTATCCTGCCTCGATGCTCTCAGACGCCGATCGTGAGCGGATTCTTCGCGCTGCCGGGCCCGACCGCGCTCGGGAATGGGAAGATTACGTCCAAATACGTGATCTAATAGAAATGATGTCGCGCCAAAATGGCGCGGAGCAGATGCTCAAGACCCAGCGGCGCAACATAACCCGCCTAGAGCAAGGCTGGATCTCACTGTTCGCCCCGCATCAGACAGCCACGCAAGGAATTCTAACAGCCTGTGTGGCGCGCAATCGGTATGTCCGGCGCTTTGACCCAATCCGCATGGCCATTGAACACGAGAGCTTGCGTATCGAGAGACTGCATTCCGGCCAGATGAGTGACGGCAAAGCTGTCTCCGTTGACGTTCGCATACTCGACAACTTTCTGAAGCCCGATGCTCTGAGTGCGTCCGAAGCGGAGTCGATGCTGGACGCGGTCACTGCTCGTCTTGAAATGTTGGGCATTGAGGAAATGCGGTTCGTAAGAGATGTAAAGGTGTGTGACTACACGTTCGGCTTTACGCGAACGGAATCGCGGCCGGTTGTTCGACGAGACAAGGCCGGCTCCGCCGAAATGCCAGTGCGTTTGCGACTCTTCGCAAAGGTGGGTCATGGCGAGCGAGAGGCGGCGCACCCGGTACTTTGCATTCAGCAGTCAAACGAAGGCTTCTACGTCCGGCTCGACGAAGAGACTGTCATTGAGTGGCTCGCGGCCAATGGCATCAACCTGCCAGTGCCCGCACCTGGCGTTCGACTTGGCGGCCAATTGTTGGAGCAATTCCCTCTGGTCAATGAGGAAGAGACTTCACGTTTCTCGCGTTTCCTTAACGAATATCGGCGGGACCAAGGCGTGACCCGTAGTGCTTATCCATTCGTCTACACACTGCTGCACACCGCCGCACATCACCTCATCACGGTGGCGTCGTCCATGTCTGGGCTCGACCTTGGCTCATTCGGTGAGCACCTTTTCGTTCCAAATTTGGCGTTCCTTGTCTACCGACGCGGCACGACCATGGACCTTGGCAATCTCTCGTCGATGTGGCGTGAGCGCGCCGACTCGGTAGTTGGGAATGAAGTCCTTGATCGCATGATGAATCCTGCGAGCCTTCGATGCGGTTCGGAGAGCGTCTGCAATCATCGCGGAGGAGCTTGCCCGGACTGCATTCTAATCCCAGAAACTTCCTGCTTAACGAGGAATGAGCTTCTCTCTCGCTCAATGCTAGTCGGCCGAGGCAGGCCGCTCTGGGATGCTTCGATCGTCGATGTCGTGGGATTTCATGATATTGCTCGGCAACGCAGATCAAGGCGCCAGGCCGCAGCGGCCTCGCCAGAAACTGCAGCAACATCGGTGGCCTAGTAGTGCCAGTGATCGGCCAGGGGTTAGCGCGGTCCTTGCTTACTTCGTTCGCCGAAGTGGGTGATGCCGCCGCAAGAATAGCCCAAGTAGTCGCGGCGCGGTCGGGCGGCCGCGTGCACGCTCGGGACTTCCTGAACGTACCGACCAATACCATCGAGAGGGTAGCATCAGACTTCTGCAGGCGCGGTTGGCTTTCACAGAATGCAACTGGCTGGAATGTCCCGACACAGGCTGCTTCGAACGCAATGCCTGAGGGCGTCGTCGCGTTCTTGCAAGGCGCCTCTGCAATGCATGCGGCAATGGATGACGAAGCGCTGGCCGTGGCGGCCGTGACGATGCCAACCCCACCGAGTGCACTTGCGGCTGCTTTACCGGCTACTGGTTTGGCGCATACCAATCTCGTGCCGACGGCGGACGCGATGAACCGCGTAGCCGATGACGCAGTGGAGCGTCTCACTGTCATGACTCCGTTTGTGAACGAAGAGGGACTCAACTATGCGATTGGGCTCTTCCGACGATCGCAAGCGAAGCGGCGCAATCTCATCGTGCGCCCAACCCAAGCGACTCGAACTCATCTGAAGACGGTCCGAAGCAAGATAGATGAGGCCCGCATAGACGTTCGTGGCTATTTACTGCCAAGCTTGAGGGGAAATGGATACGAGACATTTCATGCAAAAATTGTCTTGGCGGATTCTGATGTGGCCTACGTGGGAAGCGCCAACATGCTGTCATACGCACGCGGCTCGGCAGAGCTAGGCGTCATCATTCGTGGTCGCGAAGCGCGCATTATTGCTAGCGTTGTCCGAGCTGTTGAGGCCATTTCGTCTAAGGTTGAGATCACGTGAGCGCCAAAGGTTCATCGTCTCGAGGTGGAAGCCATAGCAAGAGCGGGTTCCAAAAGGCAGAGCGCGGCCCTGCAGCCGGCGCTAACGGCTCATCCGTACCGGACCCAATACTGCGCGCGCAGTTGGTTGGCGAGGTGCTTCGCCACTATCGCGATCTCGGACGCTCTAAGGATCGACTGCGCATTTGCCTTCGTCTGATTGAGGGGAAGGGGCCACCGTCTATCCTGGAGCGCCTGAATAGGCTTCCCCTCGAATGGCAGGATCATGCGATAGCTTGTATCTATGCCGTGTTGATGCCCCACGCCCGCCGTAAGCGTCTCGGCGTGTATTTTACGCCGCCTCATCTTGTGCAGCATCTGATGAGCAGGATGCAGAAAGTGGGCCTAGATATTTCCCGGCATGCAATTCGGGATCCATCAGCAGGCGGCGCTGCATTCATCGTTCCGATCGCACGTAAAATGACCGCGGCGTTAAAGTCAGCTGGGATGTCACCTGCGAAAATCGTGCGAACATTGCGACAGCGCTTGAGAGGCACCGAAATTGATGCCGGACTCGCGGCGATAGCCAATGCGCTACTACGTCGAATGCTTACCTCCGAGTACAAAGTGAGGCGGCGTCTACTTCGCAAATTCGAAATCGTGCGCGTGGGAGATAGTCTTGCTAAGAAAGATGGAGCCACGAGGCTGGTACATGTCGACCATGAGGTGGGCAATCCTCCTTATCGCAGGCTAACGGCAAAGGAGCACAAAGCTGGCCTCAAACACTTCTCAGACATCTCCTCTGGCCGCCTAAATCTGTATGCCATGTTCGTCCGCACTGGCCTCGAGAAGGTGCCGCCTGGCGGTATGGTCGGCTATGTCATACCTGCGTCATTCTTAGGGGGACCGGACTTCGCCGCCTTCCGGCGCCGGATCCTACAGATCGCCATTGTCGAGATCTTGGATTTAGTTGAACAACGCATTTCTGTCTTTCTCGATGCAGAGCAGGATGCCTGCTTCCTCGTTCTCCGACGCAGAGCGACACCATTAAAGAAGCCAGGAGGCCGCACGGCAAGCAGCTGCCTTCTGAAGTCTGACGGCTCGCGCAACATGGACGGCGTAGCGAATATTCAAGCTGACGGTAAGCCTTGGGTGCTCCCTGACCGCACTCAGACGACAAAAGGCCGTGACGCCGTCTTGGCAGACTGGGGCTATCGAATACGCGTTGGGTACATCGTGGCAAATCGTCAGAAGCATCGCTTGATGAAGCGCAAGGCGAAGGATCGCTATCCGCTCGTTTGGGCAAAGGCAATTCGCCATGACGGTGCTTTCGAATATGCTCGCGGAGTCGCCGCTAAGGGATTTGGTTGGGCTTCAGCGCCCGAGGATGCAAACTACATAGTTCGCACTGCATGCGTCGTCGTCCAGCGCACAGCCTCACGCGACCAGCGCAAGCGGCTCAACGCGGCCGTCGTTCCTCAAGCTTTTATCAAGAAATATGGCGGCTTTATCGGGGAGAATCACGTTCTGGTCCTCACCCCGACAAACGCCGGAGCCGCGACCCCTGAGGACTTAGCGGCATGTCTGAACGCACCTGCGACCAGCGCTGAACTCGATCGAATTAGCGGCTCGGCTTCTCTGGCGGCTGCGATACTCAACGACCTTCCATTGCCGCCTCCGCCAAAAGTAGATCATAGAGCTAGTATCGGCGAGCACACGTCTACGAAGCGACCCAGTTTGCTGGATGGCAAGAGCAACGGTCGTTCAAAGAGTACAGAGACCCCGAAGCCGCCTGCGAGGACCGCTAGATTGCGTGCAAGCGCGCCGGGTAGTCTTTCGTTCCTCATGCGACCTGCATGATCTTCCCATTTCAAAGAAGAAGCCGCCCACGGATCGGTGGGCGGCGGAGCTAGGCTTTGAGCGTTTTCGATCTTTCCGCGCACTCAGATCTTGTGTTCTACTGCTCTTGGTTCGTTGATGGTTGTGATGTCTCGCTATAAGGGCCCAAGCCTTTGCGTACCTTTAGATAGTCGGCCCAAGTGAGTGCCGAATGGCGGATCATGTGATCCACGATGGGGCCTATATAAGAGTCTAGCTCCTTGAAGAGCGCTTTTCGAGCGGTGGCATCCGGCTCAATTTTCTCTAATCGTTCGCCGAGATGTACGATACGTGTGCGAATGCCGATATGGCGCTCGCCTTCTCGCTTTCCATGGAGCACCAAGAAGCGCTCACGAAGTTTGTCGTATTCCGCGCCGGTCTTTGCGATGTAGGGGACGAGTTTTCTGGCAATATCTGCTGAGTTTAGATAGTCGGACGGTGCGGCAAGAAAATCTAGTAGTGCGACTGCCTGCATGAACTTGGAGCTCTGATCGTCCGACTCAAGCGCGGTTCGGTAGAGGGCGAGTGCTCGTCGTGCAATCCAACCAACTTCACCCTCTTCTGGAGCCTCATCTTCGGTAATCGGTTCGAGGTCTAGACCAAGACCGCGAACGATGATGTGCGTGAACGCCGATCCACCAATCAATCGGCCCTCGCGTTTGCCCACGTTGTAAAGCACCATCCCCGCCATCATCGGGTTCGAATAAAGCTGCCCCGCCCGGCCTGGGAGCGCATCGGCGTGCGTAAGCGAGCACAGCCTATACCGCACGAGATTGAGGCAGGTTTCGTCTACCCAGTTTGAAAGATCTCTTAAGAGTACCATGTGCGCTTCGTGGGATGTGTTCATAGCCGCAGCCCAATCGAAACTAGCGACGAACGCGACGGTCGCATGCTGCACAATTGTTGCGAGGTCTACGCCGGAGGCGGCCGCCTGATGCATGGAAAGCGAATGAGGAAAATCAGTAGGCAAGGCTATTTGTAGGCCTGTGAGATCGGCGGCGCCCTTCGGGTAAAATACCGTGCCAGCGTTAAAGCGAATCGGATCTGAAAGCTCTACCCGTATGATGGGCAAGAGCGCGATATGCGTTGTCGGACTAAGCCTGCCTGCCAAATCTCGTAGGACGTTACCGAGATCGGGCTCGCCCTCTGGGCCCACGCCGAGCCAGCAAGCAAGGCAGTGGGTTACGCATCCGTCCACATAATTGACGGGGCGCGGAAAGTATTGGTCTCCCGGGAATGCATCAGCGATTGCATATTCCTTGGCACAGCAAACGCAGCGGCGCCTCGCGGCGCAGTCTGACTGGGAAAGCGCCTCTAAGATGGCCGGCTTCGCATCCTCGGTTCGCTCTTCAAAGGACATTTTCTGTACTTTCCTCTAAGCGGGCTGCTGATCGCTTACCCTTCACTGTTTGGCGTGATATTCAGGGAAAAGTCGCCTTAATCCATTTTTCCAGTGCCAGACAGTGTGCGGCGTAGAAGGGAAATAAAGTTCCCACTGCCTGAAGTGGCTGCGGCAACGGCATTGCGTATGTGCCCGCGCGCAATGCAGCATCAATACAAACGCCAGCATCATTAACCGCGGTGGTGGATTGTGATAGCACCGGATCACCCGTCAGATTGTAGTAGGCCTCTGTCACAAGGCGGACGCAATTTTCAACGTACCGAAGTTCGATCATTGATCTGGCGGCCTGCTGATACGCTATCGGGAGGACGTAGTTGTAAGTCCCGCCCGTCAGCTGCTCGACTGCTTTCGCGAAGCCATGCCTAAACGCAACTTGGGCGTGATCTCCAAAAGCGCCGATTACGGTCGCGAAGTCTTCAATTCTGGTTTCAGCGCCATCGCCGATGTGATGATTGGGCAGGCGTTTGCTGAGCGTGAGATGATACCAGGAAATGCGATCGTGTCCGTGGACCCACATTTCTTGAAGAAGTGGGTAGGCCTGGAAGTTGATGTAATCACTCGGGCTCAGTGGATGACTGGTGGGGTGATTATGATGCAGCACCGAAGGTGCTGCCCGAAGTAGGCTATCAACTGCAGGTGATAGACCAGACGATCCGCCTTTTTGGTCGCTGCACAATAGCAATTGCGTTGGCGCATTTAGCAGGTACACGGCCACCCACTCAAATCCGTTAGTAGACCACTTCTTTTCAAGTTCGCTGGCGGCAAAGTCCTTTGGCGACATGCCGGGTGGAATATTGATGCTCTCGTCGACCACGCTAGCGCCTCGTATCATTTAGGGAGTTGAAATAGCAGTGGTATGTTCAATCTCGCGATTTTAGCTGCCTTTCAAGGGGTCTATTTGCGGGAGGCATTTTTGGGGGGATTGAATTGAGTGGCTACGACGTATTCCTTCGTGAGAAGGGCTGGCGCGTGGAGAAGATGCTGATCATTTCTCCTTATGTGGAACAAAGGTTTTTTGCAGAACTGCTTGATCGGCTACGGCCAAAGCACCTGCATGTGGTCATCGATGATGGCTGTCGAGAGGGCGAGATGGAGCTCGTTAGGCGTGCAGTAGAGGAGAGGGCAAAGGGTTCCAAATTTCCGCGTTTGCACTTGCGGCAGGGTACAGCGTTGGGCTTGGTTCATGCCAAGCTCTTTTACGTTTGCGAGCGATCAACAACCGGCAGGCTACGCCGATCTTTGGTTTATGGATCAGGCAACGCAACCGAGCAGGGATTCCACGGCGGCATCAATGCGGAGGCGATTGCTACATGCCGTTTGTTTGAGACGAATCACCGTGACGCGATCGAGTGGTTCGAAAGCGTCGTCGCGGCAACGGAGAAAACCCGGCGCATAAATATTGAGGCGCTGCGCGATGTGCAGATTGCCAAGGGCTGCCTATTACATTTGCCTGGCTTTGCGGTGCGCGGCAGCAGCTCCAAGTCCTCCAGTTTTGATCTTTGGCTGCAGCGCGGCCGCCTTCTGTCAGTGTATAGGCCAGAGCCTTCGTTTCTCGCGGTGCCCATAGCTCTTAAGAAGGCGCTGCCAGCGGATATTCTGGCTCAGCAAACGGAGAAGGCGGGCTTCAAGACCCCTTTAAGACGCCAGCTACGGTACCCCTACCTGGCAGAGGCTACTGTGCTCGAAGCGGAGGAAGAGGAGAACAATGGAGCGAGCGTAGGACATTGGCGCCGCCGCTACTTTACGTGGACTCAGCTTGGCGACTGGTGTTCGGAAGGAAGCTATGAGGAGTGCCAGTCGCAATTTGTACGCAGTGGAAGCGAGGACCGGCAGGCCGCAGTTGATGCGCTTCGAGAGCTTGGTGATCGCCGAAAGATATCCCGTGTCGCGGACGGGTTCGTTAGCGCGATAGAGAATCTATGGTCCCTGTATGGAGGTAGAGCAGTCGAGTATCTTCGAGGCGGTAAGCACGGTCCCGATATCGCCTTCTATCGCACCGAGCTAAAAAAGAGGGTCGATCGTGACTGCGTATGGGCAAGCGACAGAGAATTTGTGCAGCGGTTCGTAAGTGGTTTCGAGCTAACAGAAGTGCCGCGATTCAGAAGCGATCCCATCGGATGGGAAGAATTCTCGCTCAGCCTGTGCCGGCAGCTTCTTCTCGACCTTCGCAAAGCGAGGCAAACCTCACTGCTATCGAAGACAGTCATAGATCTGAGTGAGCAGGCAGAAGAAGCGGGCTCGGCCGCCGAACTGCTCGCCACACTACGAAAGCTTTGGCAGCTAAAGATCGATCCCACTGACGACGAGACATTTGGGCAATCTGTAGCGAAGTACCATTCATACTGGACATGACCAGGACGGGCGCCGATGGTTTTGGAACCGGCCACGTCCCAACAAAGGCTCCGATGACACCTGACGCAGAGGCCCTGGGTTCTTGGGCCGTTGAAATCAACCTTGAGGAGAAATCCTCGCTTGTGCTCGTACTCAATGGGCGAAGGCTGAGACTGCCGCGCGCGGCGGCGGAAATGCTGTCCCGGGCGCTTCACGAGAGATGTGTTGAGTTGGCGGCCAGCGGAAACAATGGTCCGGCGAACCTGCCCTGAGAGCCCTCTCTGAGCGTTGCAACGTACAAGACGTGCTTGCAGATGTTCCTGTAATGTTCTATACTATCCGACTTATCACTAGATCTTGGGCCAGTCGGGCATGTTAGCCTCAAGATCAAGAGGGAGCGATGGAACCTGAGTTGGCCTTAAGGCCGGAAGATCCCGGCAGCCTAGCGATATCTCCCCTTCAGGAGCTGGGGGCCTATGAGGTGCTTTGGGAGGATCCCAAGGCCACGTTCAAGTCCTTATCCGCCAAGTTTGCCGATCATCCCGGCGCCACGCCTTCCGACTTTGTGCCGCCAAAGCGCGCCTTCGAAGTTGCGGACAAGGTCCGCCGTAGTCTGAACGCTTCAGACATCGGCAAATTTGGCGTGCGCGTGCATGGCGCCGGCGAATATCCAGAGAAGCTTCGAGATGCTGCCTATCCAGTCGAGCTGTTGTACTTCAGCGGTTGGTGGGACCTAGTCTCTTCGCGATGCGTAGCTGTGGTTGGTACGCGCAAGCCCAGTGAAGAAGGGCAGGCACGGACAAAGCGGATCGTGCGTGAACTCGTGAAGGATAACTTCACGATCGTTTCCGGTCTCGCTGCGGGCGTTGACACAGTTGCCCATGAAACGGCCATCGAGGAAGGCGGCCGAACTATTGCGGTGATCGGAACACCTTTGTCTCATGTTTATCCGCGCGAGAATGCTGAACTTCAAAGGAAGATCGCAGCGGAGTTTTTGGTCATTAGCCAAGTGCCCGTTTGCCGCTACGAGCGTCAGGACTACAGGCTAAACCGGCTATTCTTCCCTGAGCGGAACATCACGATGTCGGCTCTTACCGAGGCAACGATCATCGTCGAGGCAGGTGAAACGTCGGGAACGCTTATTCAGGCGAAGGCTGCGCTTCAACAGGGTCGCAAGCTCTTCATCCTCGATAGCTGTTTTAAGAAAGCCAATTTGACGTGGCCCCACAAGCTTGCGGAGCAGGGCGCTATCCGAGTGAAGGACTACGAGGATGTCCGACGGCACCTTTCCGCAACGTCTCACTAAGATCGACGAGCTTACTCGTCAGGATCACTACTGGCTCGAGGAGGACGACGAGTGCTTGTTCCTCGGGGAATATACCGCGCGCAAAGGCTATGCCTTTAGCGAGACCAACCAGCTGATCCTTAATTTCAAGAAATCGCTGTCGACCAAGGGCTCCGCGCAATGGCGATATAAGCAAGCCGCCTTGGATAGGGCGGCTGCCGTCCTGCAGGTCGCGCTGAGAGGCGCTTGGTTGGACATTGTCACGCTCATCCCCATTCCACCCTCCAAAGCGAAATCTGACCCGCTGTACGATGATCGCATAGGGCGCTTGGCAAGAGCTATCCGGATATCGCCAGCAGTGGATGTCCGTGAAATGATCGTGCAGAGCCAAAGTACTACAGCGGTCCACGATTCGGAGTCTCGACCGACGCCCGACGAGTTGGCGAAACTGTACAGTTTCGATCCTGTGCTGGTTTCACCTGTGCCGAGGCAAATCGGATTATTGGACGATCTCCTGACCACTGGCTGTCACTTCAAGGCGGCCAAGAAGATGCTCAATGAGAAATTCCCGAGCGTCCGGGTGACGGGCATCTTCCTAGCGCGCCGTGTGCCAGAGGCTGTCGACTTTTCCGCCTTTAAGTAGGCGTAGGAGCAAGGCTAGTTGGATGGAACTGTGACCAGCAGCCTAAAAGACCTATATGACCAATACCGCCGCGCCGTCGCGGCCGTTTGCGTTGTTGATACCGAGAAGACTCATTCTATTGGGACTGCATTTCATGTCGGCGACGGGGTCTTCGTCACAGCTCGCCACGTCGTTGCCGACAAGCGCATCGAAGAGGTCTTTGTTGACCGATATAACAACCCTTTAGTCCTGAGGGTGCGGGACGAGCCATTGTTTCATGAGGATGGCAACGTGGATGTGGCGATATTCGTCGTGGAGCCACCTCCGGAAGCGCTGCCGGCGTTGCCCCTGGGCACCAACTGGGACGACGTCATAAATGATGACGACTTCGTGCTGTCGAAGGCGCTGATGCTAGGCTATCCACCGATTCCGCTATCCGACAGAGCGCAGCTAGTGGCTGTATCTGCCGAAGTAAACGCTGTTGTCGATCTGCGCCGGCCTCACAAGCACGTCCACTACGTCTTGTCAGCAACTGCTCGCGGCGGCTTCAGCGGGGGCCCGGTAATATCGGAATGGGGATTTGTGCTTGGAATGACAACAATGAGTCTGGGCCAAGACCTGGCAGCTGAGCAGCTTGGCTTTTGCACTATCGTCGGAGTCGACCCGCTCTGGGATTGTTTGACGCAAAACGGTCTTCTCCCGGACGCGCAATCACATGGTGCAGTGTGAATCCCGTTCTAAATATGCAAATACGGCGAAGCGCGCGAGGGCCTATACGCCGGGCACTGATGTCATTCTGTCTTCTGGCGCTGTCGACCAGTAGCGCCTGGGCGTGGGGCCAGGAAGGCCATTCTATCATCGCTGAGATCGCCCAGCGCCGGCTGAGCCCCAAGGCGACCGCCGAAGTGGCACGCCTGCTGGGGCCGAACCATTCCCTCGCCTCGATCGCCAGCTGGGCCGATGACATTCGCGACTCTCGCCCAGAAACCTACAATTGGCACTTTGTCGATCTGCCGATCAATTCCGATCATTACGACCCGGCGACGCAATGCGTGACTGATGACAAGAAGGGTGACTGCATCATCGCCGAGCTAACCAGGCTCACCGGTGAGGTCCGGTGCGCACCAACGGACGAGCAAAAGCGCGATGCACTCCGGTTTGCCGTGCACTTCATAGGTGACGTTCACCAGCCCTTACATACCGTGCTGGAGGCGGCCGGCGGAAACGGCATCAGCGTTGAGGTGAAGATGCGGGGCGCCCTCATGTGCAGGGGCGGACCGTGCTCGGTAATCAATTCGCGGTCGAACTTCCATCGTGTTTGGGACACGACGCTAATCCAGAAGACGACGTGGGATTGGGGGGCCTATGTCGACCGGCTGGAGAGTGGCTGGCTGAAATCGCCCGATGCGACCGGTGCCGATGGTGGCTCGTTTGCCGATTGGGCCGAGGGGACCCACAAGTCAGCCCAGACGGCCTGGAATCTCCTGCCTACGAATCGCGTCCTCGATGATGCCTACTATCAGAGTGTCCAGCCCATTCTCGATAAACAGCTCGGCGTCGCGGGGCTTCGGTTGGCGAGGTTTCTGAATGAGGCCTATGACTCGTCTTCATGCCCTCGCACTAACTGAGACGGGCAGCGCGGAATGGCCACCACTAAGAGATCAAAGCGACAGCCTATCGATCCTCGGCGCGTCGGCCAGCTGGCCTTCGACTTCTTCAAGGCAAATCAGGCGACGCTGTTCAGTCCGCAAGTGTCGATGGCGACGCTTAACCAAGATTATGACAAGGCGGCGACGGAAATGTTCCGACGGTTGGCGCATGAGCCAGGTCTGTCGCTCGCCGGCACGCCGACCGGCGTCCTGGCGGTCATGTGCTGGCGCATTGCAAAGCTTATCAAGCTGGTGCGCGATCGGCCGGACCGATTGCCTGAGTCTGATTTGTTATTCGACGACGTGGAAGCCAGGGCCTTCCTCTTCGAGCAGGTGCTCGGATCGGTCAGTTTGCCCGCCGAGCAGCATGGCAAGCTGCTCATCGATGAGTCGCCGGGACTTGTTCATTAGGTCCGGCGCCCAACTCCATGCGATCAAAAGCGCGTGACCATCACGTCGTCCCTCAATTCTACCTTCGAAACTTCGCTGTCGATCCGGAGAAACGGAAGATCGCCACACTTGCGAAGCATGGCCCCTTTATCGTCTGGTCGGTCAGATCCATAGAGCGCACCGGATTTGAACGGGACTTCTATGTGCACATGAGCAACGGTGCGCCCGTCTCTGTCGAAGAAGCGATCAACAAGAACGTCGAAACACCACTCTCCAGAACCGACACTTGGGCAAAGATCGTGAGCGGCCGTGCCGATGCACTCGACTCGTCGGACAAGCCTGCTCTCTACGCACTCATACGGCACCTTGAGGTAAGGAATCCGCACTATCTGGCGACAGCCGCGGAGCTGTCGCGCATGGCGGCCGATCCAAATAGCGAGATTCCCTTTACCGCCGAAGAGCGGCAGCAGTTCGCCGAGATGCGGGCAGACCCCAACTTTGCAAGAGCACACTTCAATTACTCGGCCGCCACGGCGCATTGGACGGAAGAAGCGTATGCGGGCGCGGCGATTGCTATATTCCGGTCGCCAATACCAGTGCGATCGTCAACGACACCGGCGATTGCGATCACGGCTCCGGCGGATAATCGCCTTCGGCTCTCATTGCCGGGAATGAAACCTTATCAGCATCTGGTCGCCTTAGACCAAACGACGATCGCCAGTCTTGTTCTGGGTGATTTTGGTGAAGGCTTCCTCAATGTCGAAATTGAAGAGGAGGCAGCACGGGGCTTCAATCGTCATTACTTGGCGCACTTCTGTTACTTTCCTGTTGTGCGCCATCTGATCACCGGCAGGGAAGGGTTGGTCGAAGAGATGCAATGGGCGAACTATGAAGTTATTGAGGACACGGCGCGTAGCATTAAGTTCCGCAAACGAGCGGGCTTCTAAAGCGCCGCGAGGTGAATCGCAGCGGCCGCGCGGAAACTCAGTACAAAATACGTTTTTTGTACTGAGTTGATGTCCCAGGCGCCTTCCTGCACTGGCATGCTGATCGCCGACATCAGCGACCATTGGAGGCTTGGGCATTCTCCTGGAGAGGCTGGCTCTTGCGCGATCCTTCCTGGTCACTCAGGAGCCGCTGGATTTCTTCCGTGGTTGAAAGACGCCGGAGGAGCGTTACGCTCCGCTATTTTCGAATAAGGAACGGAAGGAATGACACCTCGGCGTTTCCGATACGATGGCAAGCGGCGGCGTTGAAGACGATGATGCTGAGCGAACCACGAGCATTGCCGCGACATCGTAGGACGCAGTGAGTAGCTTCGTTAACAATTCATAAGTTAAGAATAAGAGATGATGAAAATGCCAGAAAAAGCAAAGCGGCTTACACCAACTGGAGACGTCCTTAGAGAACTCTTCCTAAAGTCGGGTAACCTTTGTGCCTTTCCTGGTTGTGTCTCATTGATGATGAACGCCGCAGGCGTGTTTGTCGGGCAAGTTTGCCATATCGAAGCGGCGGAAGTTGGAGGTGAGCGATTTAACATTATGATGACCAATGAGGAACGCCGGCACGTCTCAAACTTGATGCTTATGTGTTACGCGCACCACAAGGAAACAAATGACGTTGTAAAATTTCCTGCGGACCGTTTGCGGCACTTCAAAGCGGATCATGAGCAGCGATTCGCACGTCCAGATCGAGCCATGCTTGAAAATCTCCAGGACTGGACGAAAGCAGACGAACCCTCAATGCCTCGTTCGCTTATTCGTCTGAATACAGTGCTAGGGTGGGAACGGCCACCAGAGGATCTGCAGGAATGTCTCGGCGAACTACATGAGTACATTGAGAGATTACGCCGCACACCAATTGAACTCCGTCGTTTTCTGGGGGCTGTTGTACAACGCATTCATACAATGCGAGAGACGAGAGTAGTTCGTGAAACGCTTGGCGCGTTTGGAGTAAAAATCCTTGTGAGCGATCTAAAGGGAGCATTCAAGCTTAGCGAGAGAGCGATCTGTGACCGTGCAAACCAGCTTGAAGGATATGGCTTAGGGGTAATCGACGAGATGGATACGGAATTAGGGCCAAAAGCCGCTGTGTTCATCGGCGATCTCCGGAGTGGATGGAAATTATGGTTCGATCTCATCGAATTTTGTGAAAAGGCGCCGGAGAGCATGAACGTTTTCATAGACGATTTAGATTTCGCTCGTTTAGACAGCTGAGGTGAGCGTGGCTGATCGACCTTGAGAGAGAAGGCGAATACCTGAGCCCGAATCATTCAGCCGCCTAGCCGTGGCTGAGCCGAAGACATTCGATACGATCGCCCCAGATCTAAGATTCGAGAATTTTATTTGATTCCTCATCATCTCATCCCCGGGCTTTCGGCAATCGCAAACGATGCGGTTGATGACGCCTTGGTTCACGGTGCGCCTGGCTTCGTTGCTCCGCCGACAAGTGAAGTCGGGTATGTCGCGGCAGTTGTGCGAGGCGCTCTCCGCAAGATAGCTCTCCAGTGGATTCCAATTCTCGCGGGCGCGAAAGTTAAGTGCTCAATCACCGGCGTGTTTTGCCACCAGTCACCAAAGGTGAGGTTCACCGATCTAAGCGGCGCCCCCAGGACACGCGAATTGGCTGACCTACTCATAGTGCACGACAATATAGCGAGGAGTGGAAAGATCACTCGGCGCGCGGCCCTCGTGCAAGCCAAGATGGCAGGAGCGGCAATAGATTTGCCGCAGCTGCACCTCTACAGAAGCTGGCCTCTATTCCGCATACAGCATCGGGCGTTCCACAAAAAACTTCGGCACTTTAAGATGCCGCCGTACTTGCCATGGGAAGACAGCGGTTGCTACGGCATCATCGATAAGGGTCCCACCGTCCCATCATGGCATTGCGTTGTGCCTCAATCGAAGATGGGCGTCGTCGGAGCACCCACCTTGGGCACCTTCAGGACGGAAATGCTCAATTTGACCCTTTCCGATCGAGGACGCCTTGCCTTGCCGGGCGGAAAAGATGACTGGTCTTTCACAATAGACGAACTGCTTCGCATAACTGCGCAGCGTCTATTTAAGCATAAAGCTACGATGGGAAATCAAAGGGCACCTGCAAGCAGCGCCTTGCAATTCATCACCCAAGAGACCGCTTTTCCTGATGGCTATCAGCATCCGTCGCTTGATGCGGCGCTACTGCTTAGTGGAGTAAAATATCAAGCTGTCGACTACGTCATTGGTGGAGACCGACTTTCCGGTGGTGGAGGTGAGGGAAGTCCTCCAGATATTGGCGATTTCGACGACGGCGCAGGCGTGAGCGTGATCAGGATTTTAACGGTCGCAGGCGACTGATTGCTGTGCCTGGAATAGAGATGTCGGTTGGGGACATGCCGGCCGCTATGGTTCCGGCTCTCGTAACGGCGACACGCCCCATTTCCATGTCCGAGCGCCATCGCTTGCACATGCGGCTGGTATATGACTACCAGCCTAGCGGACTCAGAACGGGTTCGCCGTCTTCTCCGCCACCACACTTGATCTGCCCCAGCGTGCAGCGTCTCCTGTGGTCCCCGCGTTTGTTGGGTCCGGGTCCCCGCGGACAGGTCACTGTCCGGATCAGGCGGCCGTCGCCTGTTACTCTTTGATCTGAATGAGCTCAGATAAGATTTCGTTGTGGTGCTGCTGCAGGTAACGGGAGATGCGGTCATTGCTTAGCAGTCGGCCGATGTATCCTTTAGCGAGAACGAGATCGAGATGATCGGGACCGTACGACTCTTCAATGAGTCGGAATTCTCGGTCCAAGTTTGCAGATTCTTTCTGCATGAGGACCAATTGCTCATCGGTGACTCCGCGCGGCTTGATCCGGCGACGTCCGGTCGCGAGTTGGGCGTCTGGGGTGCCGGCCAGAAGCGTTTTGGCGTAGCTGATGGTGAACTTGTTCATCGTCACCATGTTTTGGGCGGCCTCGACCTGTCGTTCTGGCCCCATCTTTTTGAGAGCGTCGAAGGCATTGATAGAGACATGCTTGTCTTCGAGCAAAGCTGCCGCGTCCGCGCAGATGCCATCGAGTAGCCGGCGCTTGCGGCGAATATTATCGATCTTGACGTTCAGAGCGGTAGCCAGCCGGTCTTCGGGAACGCCTCTCTCAATCGCACGCAGGATCATTTTGTGCTCTTGAATGATTGCGAGCCGGTTGATCCGATTGTTGTATGTGTAAGCTTCGTCATCGGACGCAACGAGGCAAAGCGCGTCCTCTTCGCCCAATTCCTTGAGCACCTCGAGCCGAAGGTGGCCATCCAAAACAAGATATTTCCCGACGGCCTTCCGATCCGGCGCGATCATTAGTGGCTCGACCATGCCTATCTCGCGAACTGAGGCGATGATCTGGGAGTACTTACGTGTGCGCCGGACGGCTTCAGTGACAGGCCGAAGCGGATTGATATCTCCAAGGGCGACCCGCACGGTCGCGTCGGAAAAGGCTGTGGTAACAGTCCGAGGGTCCATTCCATCCGGCATGGCTAAATTCCCTGAAGGCGGCTGGCCAGATTGCGGGGCAGGGTATCAAGGCTTTCTGCCCGTAAGGCGGTCATAAGGCCTTCATCGGTAAATAGGGTTCGCAGCGCTTGGACGACAAACGTAAGGCGATCACGCGTCGCTTCCGCCTTTCGCACCATCTGACGCTTTCGCTCCACGTCTTGCTGATACGTCCGAATAAGCGTGCTGGGCGAGAGTTTCCCTCCACCCTTTCTTCCGCCAGGTCCCCCAAAAGTCTTGCCCCGGCGACGACGCTGCTCGATCAGCTGGCGAGCAATGGTGATCTTTCTGCCCTTGAGATCGCCATTCTCGTAGGCCTGCTGGAGTGCCTCTTGTATGTCACCGTCCTCAGATTCTGCAATCTGGATGGCCACGCTTACTGGAATGGCGCCAGACTCGACCGCGCGGAGGAGCCGATCTTCGCCGCCCTCGATGAGTCGGATGACGCCGCGAACATACTCGACTGTCAGGTCAGTTTTTGCCGCGATCTGATCTTCGGAGTGGCCTCTCCGCTTCATGCCTTCAATGTCGTGCAGCAGATCGATGGCTCGATGCTGACGGCGGGCGATGTTTTCGACCAGGCTCATTATCAGCCCGTCTTCTTCCGTCGCTTCGACGACTAGCGCCGGGATGTCGGTCTGCCCAAGTGCGCGATACGCCTCGAGGCGTCCCTGACCGCAAACCAAATCGAAGCTATCGCCATCGGAGCCTGATTTGCGGATTACCGTGATCGGTCGCTTGAGACCGAGCTGACCGATATTCTTCACGATGCCTTCGAACACCTTGCGATTGCGTGCACGAGGATTGATCACCGTTATCCTAGCGAGCGGGACCTGCTCTACACGAGAGGCAGAACGTTTTTTTGTCATTGAAGGTCACTCAGCTTTGTTCGGGCCGCCATTTCGTAGAGCTGGTCCAGCGTGTCGAACCGATACGAGTCGAGGGCGAGACCGTTGTGCTCGCCTAGCCGCACTTGCGGTCCGGGCAAATCGGCTCTCGGTAGGATGTAGTAGTCCTGAACGATTTGGTTCTCCCGATCCATACGCAAGGCGATGATCACGTCGGGAGAGAGACCGGTATCGAATCGGATCTGCCACCGTAAAGTGCCGGCAGCGGTCTCATGGCACCGAGCGATACACAGAGCGGCAGTAAACTCGTTGTTCACTGTTAAAAGCTGCGTTCCGTGATCCTGCTCCACGCGCCCACCGATTTGCGTGATCTGCTCGATCGCCTCTGAGATAACCTCGGGCTGCAGCGCCCGGAGTAGGCGGTTGATCTCGATATATTTGAAGTCCCGCTCCGGAGTGAAGCCAACGAGTTGATAGGCGCGCCCCAAGCTTCCGAAGCGGGCGCTATATGTTGAGCTGGAGGGCAGGCCCTCTGCCTCATCAATGATCAAGCCGGACAAATGACCCCGTGCCTGGTAGAGCGTCCGAAGGCCATCCAGCATATCCTCTTCAGAAATTCGTCGGGATCGGTTCTGAATAATCGCCTGTGCCGCATCGAATAAGTGTCGCTCCACGATCGGTTCGAAGGCGCCGTTCGATCGAACCCACATTTCAGGTTCGTTCCGCACCCGAAGCTTCTTTAGCTTGTATGAAATCCGGTTCCAGACATTGTCCCCGACATATTTGGGATTGGTCAGAACCTGATGTACGCGTCCGCGCGTCCAGGAGCGGCCATCCTCTGTCTGCACGTGCCGACTGTTAAGGAGGTCGGCAATGTCCTGCTCAAGCATTCCCCCTTCTACAAAAGCCCGGTACATCCACTGGACGGTTTCGATCTCGACTGCAGCGCCAGGCACTAAAATGACCCGGTCGGTTTGGATGCTCTTATGCTCTCCACGCCCGAGAGCACCTTTGTGCGTGCCATTCTGGTCTACCAGCATCCGGCGCAGTCCGTATCCGGCGGGGCCGCCCTGGCGGTAGCCGATTTCGATCAGCCTGCACTGTCCCGCAAACACCTTCGCTGATAGCTCCCGGCTGTACTCGCCGGCCATCGCGCGCTTGACGCCTTTAACGATCGTCGAGACCGGGCTGCCGTCGTTTTCAAATTGCTCGGCGCAGTATTGGACAGCGATGCCGGCGCGGCGGCAGATGTATTCGTAGTAAGCGCTCTCGTCGGCATCCTGGAAGCGACCCCAGCGGCTGACGTCGTAGACAAGGATCGTCGAAAAGTCGGCCTGCCCGGTCTGTACATCCTCGATTAGTTGTTTGATTGCATCTCGGCCGTCCATGCGGAGGCCACTCTTACCCTCGTCGGCATAGGTCCGGACAACTTCGAGGCCTCGACGTTCCGCATACTGACGGATCGCGTCCGCTTGGTTCTCCGTAGAATATCGCTGGTGCTCCGTCGACATGCGGACGTACTGGGCAGCACGGCCAAGTGCCGGACCAGTAGCATTTGCCGAAGCGTTGGAATGACGGGCTTTCGCTGAGGCAACTCCAGCTAACGCTGCGGGCGGTGGGACCACGCGTTCGGAGTGCCCGCCCGAACTTAGGCGAGATCCAGTACTCATTATTGACGCCCCTAAAACGCGAGGACGCTAGCTGTGGAGGGGCGTTATGTCTGTTCCGGTCATGGGCAAAACGTTGCCTAAGATGGGCAAAGAATTGCCCATGAACCGCCGCCGCTCATCGATGGACTACGCATCGGCGGTGGCCGAGGCGTTGAAGGTCGAATTGGGCGGCTCTAATCGCGCGATTAAGACGGTGATGCGCTGGACAGGCGCCAGTGAACGGACGGCAAAAGGATGGCTCGCTGGGACAAACGGTCCTAGCGGAGAGCATCTCGTCGCTCTACTCGGCAATTCTGACACGCTGTTGGAGAGGATATTGAAGCTAGCCGGCCGCGGCTCTCTCATAGAGGCGGCACGTCTGCAGGTGCTGCGAAACACAATGGCGGAAGCCGTGGCGAGTCTTGATGCACTACTCATCGAGAGCGACGCTGTTAGACAGGCAGCGCAACCACTGATAGATAAAGACCAAGCGCCCGTTGAAGAATAGAAAGCGTCCCTGATGGGGGTCAGTCTTGTAGTCGCTGTGACCGATGACGACTGGTTCGAGATGCTTCGCAAGCGTCCGAGTTTGCCCGAGGTTAACTTTTGGGCGCCATCCGCCGCCAATTTCCGTGCTCTACAGCCCGGAGAGTTGTTTCTCTTCAAGCTACATGCCCCTCGCAACGCGATCGTCGGAGGAGGGGTTTTTGCCTACGCGAACGCCTTACCTTGCTCACTGGCCTGGGCCGCTTTTGGCGAAGCGAATGGCGCTCAAACTTTACAGCAGATGCGAGCCCGAATCGCTAAGTACCGGAGGTCGGATGCTGGCGATCGCAGTGACTTTGCCATCGGTTGCCGCATTCTGACCCAACCGTTTTTCTTCGAAGAGGCGGATTGGATCACTCTGCCAGCAAGCTGGTCGCCCAACATTGTCTCGTTCAAAACATTTAACACCGGCGAGCTAGAAGGCATGGCGCTCTGGGAAGCAGTGAATGAGCGCTTGAATCGGCGGTTGGCTCAATCGGGGCAAGCCGAGGCTCAACGATACGGAGAGCCTCAGCTGGTTCAACCTCGGCTGGGGCAGGGGGCGTTCCGCGTGCTGGTCACTGATGTCTATCGTCGTCGGTGCGCCATCACCGGCGAAAAGACCCTTCCGGCTTTGGAAGCCGCCCATATCAGACCGTATGGAGAGGGCGGTGAGCATGAGGCCAAGAACGGCCTGCTGCTCCGTCGCGATATCCATAGCCTCTTTGATGCGGGTTACGTGACGGTCTCTCCCGACCTGCGCTTTGCCGTTAGCCGGCGAATTCGTGAGGAATTCGAGAACGGAAAACACTACTACGCTCTCGATGGGCAAAGGGTAGAGCCTCCAGAGAATGTCGGCCAGCGGCCTGACCCTGCGGCGCTAACGTGGCACAACGAAAACTGCTTCCGCGGGTGAGGGCGGTGGCCGCTACCGACAACCATACAGAAGGCCGCTAGCGCCGAAACCGAGGTGTCCAGCTACTCTCGAGTTCCTCGTCTTCGTCCGGCTCGTCCTCGTCAGGCACGTCGTCGAGCGTGAGCATGGTCATGCGATAGTCGTCCGCCTGTACTAAGTATTGCTCGTAGAGCTGCTTGCCCCGGATGCGCGCGGAAGCCGCGAGCCAGACGCCAGCTGACATCTCCGACCAGTTCGAGATGAAGCCGACCGACCCTCCGCCCTTCGCCGAAAGGGAGTTCGGCGGCAACGGCTGTCCTTTCGCGACTTCGATGAATGGGAAGTCGGGCTTCCGGGGCGCATAGCGCACAACGCCCTTGCGGGAGAACACGACGGCGCAGAGATGATCGTGGAGTTCCGTGTAACGGCGGGCGCAAGCTTCCTTGCTTACCTTGTAACGCTCCGCGAGGGTCACGATCTGGCCGATCTCCGGGTTCCGCAGGCGGCGGAGATCCGCCTTGAATAATTTTTGTGGCATCAACAGCGCGGCGGCGAAGCGGTTCGCTTCGGCTTCGCGTTCCTGGTTCGAGTGCTTCGCCTTGATCACGCCCATATCCGCCTTCGCGCATTGAGCGTTCTCGCCGTGGAACGGAAGCAAGTAGTGGCCTAGCTCGTGGGCGATGGAATAACGCTGGCGATCGCGGTGACTGTTCTCGTTGTACGAGATCGTTCCGGTCGATTTCGCGTTGTTGGTCACCAGCACGGCTTCGAACGAACCCGTGTCGCAACCGGCAATCTCAACGATGCCCAACGCTTCGGTGATGCGTGCGAGTGGCACCGCGCTGTTGATGTCGGGGTAGTGCGCGATGATGCAGTCGGCCAACGCCTCGGGTGAGCCGAGGTCAGCCAGCTTCATGCGCAGTTCGTCATCCATTGCTGTCAGGTTTCTTCGCGATGCGCTCGGCCATTCGCCAGAGCAGTTCCTTGTCCTTGTCGTCCAGGCCTTCGAATTCGCGGCCGAAGATGAGGGCGTCGCCTGCCTCCTGCTCCTCGAGCAGCGTCGAGACGGCAATCCCAAAATGCGCGGCGATCTTCTTCAGGAGGTCGAGAGAGGGGTTAGTGCTCTTCTCGGTCTCCAGTTCCCAGACATGGGCCTTCGACGCTCCTACGGCGTCTGCCAATTGCTGAAGCGACTCGCGCTTTCTGGTGCGCAACTCGCGCAGTTTCGATCCGAGGCTCATTAAAAATCTTGTCCCTTCAGTCTTTTACGGGCCGCTCTTGTGATTCTCGGCTATATCCGTACAACCGTATTGCCAAAGCGTACACCCGTATGGTAAGATTAAACCATACTGCCGTAAGTTTTCAAGCCCGGGCACACGGGCGAAACCCGGCAAGGGCTGTTTCGCAGAACGGAGTTTAGCATGGAAAAGATCCGAGTCGAGGTGGAGATCGAGGACCGCAAGGAAGTGCGGCTCATCGAAGTCGAGGGCCGCAGCCTGGCGGGCGTCCTGGAGGGCGTTCGCGCCCTGGCCGCCGAGCACGGCGAAGGCCTGCACATCTTCGAACGAGACGCCGATGACGTGATCGGCGTTGAGATCGAGGCGCGCAAGGCGATCTCGGTCATGGGCCACCGCCACAAGAAGCTGCACGTCGTCATCCACTTCGAGCACCACACCGCCCGTCACGAGTTCACGCCGTCCTCGACGGTGCAGAAGGTCCTGACCTGGGCGGTGGAGCGCAAGGAGTTCGGCCTCGACCCGACGGCCAAGGCGAAGGCGAACCTGATCCTGCCGCACGGCACGGAGCCGCTGCCGCGCGACGAGATGATCGGCCGCTACGTCGCCCACCCGCACCACGAGGTGACCTTCAACCTGACCCTCAAGGACTTCACCAATGGCTGAGGGCGTCGCCGCGATTTCGCGGCAAACGCTCGATGCGCAGCTCGACTCCGTTCGTTTCACTGAAGGGATCGAGCGCGGACGCTGGACGATTCTCCGCTACGCTTTTCCTCACCTCTACGTCCGCGTGACGGCGAAAACGCCGGGTACGACGTTCTCCCAGGACTTTCATCTCGAATGCGAGGGCTATCCGGATCCGGGGCCATTTGTCGAGCGCTGGGCGTTCGTGGACACGCCGAGCGCCGGCGAGCGCCCGCCGGTGAAGCATCCGCCGACCGGGAGTCCCGGTTTCGTCGATGCATTGAAGGATTGGCACGAGTCCAACCCTTCGACGCATGGCGGCATTTACCGCGCGTGGCAGCGCGGCGCTGCACTTCACGGCGGGTGGGCTGCAAAGCGGCCCGATGAGGCTTGGCACCGCAACCGCAACATCGTCTTCATCATGGAACACCTTTATGCGCTCGTTTCTGAACAAGCTCACTGGCTGGCTTCTCAGGCGGCCTGAGCCGCGTATCACCTGCCGCCGCTCGGTCTGGGATGCCGGCGTCGCGGAACTTGAGCGCCGCACAAACGGTCACAGTCGGGAAAGCGGTGCGTTCCTGCTCGGCCGTGCCGAAGGCGGCGCAAAGCAGATCCTCGAATTCGTCTTCTATGATGACATCGACCCGCATTCTCTCGACACCGGCATCGTGCACTTCGCGGGCAACCGCCTGCCGATCCTCTGGGAACACTGCCGTAAGCGCGGCTACGGCGTCGTAGCCGACGTTCACGTTCATCCCGGCGGCTACTGGCAGAGCGCATCCGATCAGGCCGATCCGGTAATGCCGCGCGCGGGCCATATCGCCTTCATCCTTCCGGACTATGCGAGCCGCGGCACCCGCCCCGGCAGCATCGGCATGTACGAATACCTCGGGGACAATCACTGGAAGACGCACACGCCGACAGGCAGCGGATTTTTCTGTCTAACGGTGCTGGCATGAACGTCCACCTGAAGCATTCCCGCATCGCGAAGACACTCGTCGATCGCCTTGCCGGCGCCATGAGCTTCGAGGATAGCGAGGCCTTTCTCCGCGCAACCAAGGTCGCGATCTTCCTCGATGGCGCCATCGCCACTTCTCCGGCGGCGCAGGCTGCAGCCTTAACCGCAATGACGACGGCCGTGAAGTGCTTCGGTTCGGCCGTCATCGTCGCTGACGCCACGACACCGCTCCTAAAGCCTCTGCGCTACGGCGCGACCATCGGGGAAGCCGCCACCTTCTTCCGCGTGACCTTGAGTGCCGCGGTCCCGAAGGACACCACCCACACCATCCTCATCGGCGATTGCCGCCCCGAAGAGGCTGGCGATTTTGTGCGCTGCTGGTGGGACGGTTGGCGGGCGGGGGTCCTGCCTGCCTGGGACGATCGTGAGCTCGGCGCGGGCTTCAACCCTCTGAGCGGCGTAGCAGCCGGTGCGCTCGCCGTCCGCGAAGTCTTCGCTGCACGGATCGGCAACGGCCGCGCTGGCAAACGCGCGTCACTCCTCTCGCTCTGGGAGCCATGGGTGGCGCACGACAAGGCGGCCCCCGGTCCTGCGCTCGTCGCCCTCGCGGCAAAGCTCTGGTTCGTCGGGCTTGGCCATCTCGGCCAGGGCTTTCTCTGGTCGCTTGCGCAGCTGCCAGTTGCGGGTGGCCTGCTCGTCTTGCAAGACGATCAGAGGGCTGGCGAGGAAAACGAGGCGACCGGTCTTCTTACCTACGGTGAAAGTGATGTTGGCGAGCGCAAGGCGCGCGTCGCCGCATCCTGGTTTGAGTCTGCATGGGATACTTCGCTCATCGAACGCCGCCACCATGGCGACATCTGCGTGACGGTCGATGACCCGACAATCCTCTTCGCCGGTCTCGACAATGTCCCGGCCCGCCTCAACGTCACGGGCGCGGGTTTCGACTACGTGGTCGATGCTGGCGTCGGGCACGGAGCTGCGGACTTCGAGTCCTTCCAGCTTCGTGTCCTTCGCAAGGATGCCGATCTCAAGAACCAGTGGACGGCCCCGGAGAAGGGGAAGGACGTTGACGCGATGCTTGAGCGCGAAGGCTATCGCGATCTCGCGAAGAAGGACCGCTGCGGCGCGTTCGAACTCGCCGAAGGCAGCGTTGCGGTGCCGTTCGTCGGCGCCTTCGTCGGTGCGCTCGGCATTGCGCAGGCTATGCGGGTATCCAGCGGGGAGGCGACCGCTGAGTTTCTACAAGCCGAGCTTGGCGCACCGTCGCTGGCGACAGCAGGACGGATGAACGAAATTCCGTCCGAGGCGATGAAGCTTTTAGAGATCCGGGTCGCCTAGCTTTTTCTAGTCATCCGGAGGTTGCGGTTCTTTTGTCGTAACACCATCAGGCATGCAAAGTCCTAAATGGCTGGTGAACACTAGAAGGACAATGGAAATGGCTTCGAAGTTTCTGGGATCAGACGGTCAGTATCATGCCGCCGGTTCGTTTTTGGGCCAAGACGGCAAGTATCACCCTAAGGGTTCCTTCCTGGGGCAAGATGGTCGGTATCATCCTGCTGGATCGTTCTTGGGCCAGGATGGCCGCTACCACCGTAAGGGAGAATTCCTGGGGCAGGACGGCCGCTATCATCCAGCGGGCCAATTTATGGGGCAGGATGGGCGATACCACCCGTCCGGATCATTCACAGGTCAGGATGGCGGCTACCACTCGCAGGGCTCATTCCGTGGCCAGGACGGTCGATATCATCCCGAGGGGTGCTTTCTCGGGCAGGACGGCCGCTACCATTTCGCGGGGTCGTTCCTGGGCCAGGATGGCCGCTACCACATTGGCGGCTCGTTTCTGGGAACAGATGGCCGCTATCACCCGCCGGGATCGTTCCTGGGGGTCGACGGCCGATACGTCGAGTCGGATGAACTGGCAGCAAAGGACAAACGCAACCAAGAGGGCGTCAACGACTGAAAGCAAGAAGGAGTCTCCGAATGACCTCGACAGGCAGCGTCCCCGTCCCCCGGGGCGCTGCTGCTAAGTGGACTGTTTTCGATCGCGACATTGTACAATCTACTTGATCCGACCAACCGAGCAGAGTTCGCCCAATCGGCCTGAGGTCGGCGACTGGAGCAGTGATATGGCCCATTGTCTGATCGTCTCGTTCAAGTTCGATCCTGTGACGGACATAGAGCATACCGAAGAGGTGGTGCGTGCCATCGGCCAGCGGCCCCGCAGTTCAGCGGTGCTTGAGGGCGAGCGTGACCTGGAATTCTGGTTCGACAACGAGTACTCGTTGGAAAAGGCCAGTCGCCGCCTAGACGACTGCAGCATCGAGCTCACCGATGTCTCCAGCTATCACGACGATGGCTTACCGAACCCGCAAGCTGACCTACTATCTGACGACATGCTCGATGCCGTTGAGCGCGGAAAGCGTCGCCACTAAGTGACCGGCATGGATCCTACGGCGTATCGATATCGCCAAGGGTGCGTCGATCACTTCCGGTCTGGCCCCAATAGCGGACCTCCAAGGGTCGGCCTCAACGGTTCTGAAGGTGCGACACCTCATGGTGGGAAACCTTGCAATACTGTGCGACTTTTGTTTGTCGCACCCGCTGCTAAGTGCTTGATCTGACTCACTTGCAGCAGCCCGACCGGGGGCACCATCGCCATAGTGCAAGCGGGCCAGCATCTTATGGTGGTCCACATTTGTCCCCGGCGAGAACAAAACCGGCAAACGTTCGACTCGGCACGTTCGACTCGAAGAAGACGTTCGACTCTGCGGGAATGCGTGGGGCTGAAATCACGTTCGACTGCTTCACGCAGCCTTCGTGTGACGTCGCTTAGGGCTGGGGAATATCGGGTTCCGCTTGCGGCCAGGGTTAGCCTCGAAATTCAGCCGCAGGGCAAGCGCGGCTTCGGCCTGGTCAGCGGTACGGGCCGTATAGTGCGCCATGATCTGATCAATGCTCTCGGGTGAATGGCCGGTAATGCTGCCGATGAGTTCGCGGCTGATACCTGCGTCGTGATTTAGTGTGACACACGTATGGCGCATCGTGCGCATTGTCAGCTCAGATGTAGGTATGCTGAGGGGCGCGTCAGGCACCAAGCCTACATAATAGCGAGTAGCGAAAGCGGGGTACCGCTCTTCGAGTTCACCTCGCAGGCGATTGAATTGTTGGCGGAATGCCGATCCACTCGCCCAGGGCCGACCATGTAGATCGTGAAAGAAAGTGGTGGGCGCTGCGGGAAGCTTCGAACGGCGCTCCTTCGCAGCCGCAACCCTCTTGGCCAATGGCGGTACTATCGACCAAGGCAGAACTACAGGGATGTCAGTTTTCTTCTGCGTGAAGGCCAAAAGCTCTTCGTCGAACATAGTGGCTGGCCAGGTCAGCCAGTCCAAACGGCGAACGCCGAGCCAAGACATCATTACAATCGCGTCACCAATAGACGGATGGCCTCGCTCGTCTGCAAGAGAGACAAACGCATCTACTGCGGCTCGCGGCCAAACGAGAATACGGCTCTCGGGCAAGGTGAGCTGAAGATTTGTAAGCGGATTTGCGTTCTCTGGGACGATGCCAGGATGATCAACGTCGTCGTAGCAAAACCGAATCTTACTAAAAAATGCGCGTACGGTTCGATAGAGAGCATGGGCACCGGCGGCACCACTAACTGAAGCTCGCTTTACCAACCAACCGCGAACCGCCCCGGCCGATAGGCGGGGCCAGTAGAGGCCCCCGAATTCCCCTTTGAACAGTTTGAGGTACGTCTTGTATTCGGCCTGGGTTTTCTCTCCAAGCTCATCCAAGAAAATTGGGTGAGTGAGATAGTCGTCGATCATCGCCCCAATCTGCCCCGGCAAGTATCGAACCGTGTTCGGTTTTACGCGCACCTGGGAGCTGCTAACGACACGGCCAAGTTGGTCAATGCAGTGAGGGCCGACATCTTTTTCGCCACGTCGCCACGCTGAATACACCATAACGATCTCGCGGCAGGCCGCCGCAGCCGCCATCTCGTCGGTTATGGGCATTTCGTATTTGTCATGCAGGCGCAGAGTTTTCCAACCAAGCTTGCCGTCGGCGCTTCTCGGCTGGAAGTAGTAGCGGATGGAACCATCGCGATTTTTGCGGGAAGCCAAGTACGGAGCCCGCAGCTGGGCCACCTCAACCGGTCCCGCTGGTGTCGACGTACTCTCGTTGAGCACGACAGTCGTAACGCCCAACTTCACCGGCTATAGCGCCTGCCTTCGCGTTCGAGCCAAGCATCAATAGCACTGGCCAGCCAGCGGCCGCGTACGACCGGTCGTGGAAAGCCACGAGCGTAAAGTGCTTTTCGCACGCGGTCTCGGCTAAACCATTGCTCGGGCTTATTGAAAAGATGGGCAATTTGAATTGCATTGATTAGTCGAGGTTTTTCGACCGCAGCATAGCCGCTTTCCATAGCACAACCCATGGGAGATATACATAAATGTCATACAATCGAACGAATCTAATTCGTCGAATCTGTTGACGACACTTTCTCGCGGGAAATTGCCGGAAGGGCTATCGAAGTGGCAGGTACGAATTAAGTGAGAGTAGGTACAGAGCTACGGCTTTGGCGCAGCCTTTAGAACCGCCCAAACACGCTTCGCGTACTTCTCGACCCAATCTTTACCTCGCGTCGGAAGGTCGGGATCGGGATTGGAGTTCCACCAGTTGGTCATCTTTGTGACGAAGTCCTTCTGGCTTGGAAGTTCGGGCATCAAATGCAGACGCCGAAACATTTCGAGCATTAAAAATTCGCCGTCATACGTTCGATTTCGACCGCGACGCTCGACCTGAGTTAGCGGCCCGAGGCAGGTGTCTACAAAGACCTTGGCATTTGCCATGGTGATCACCACCTCTGCGTCCCGGCGACCCGTATCGAGCAAACGAATGGCTTGGTGCAGCCGTTTCTCTGACACGCTTAATTTCCTTGCAGACGCGCCACTTGTGGACGCCGACCCCGCGGTACCCGTCGCGCCTTCATCAATCACCAGACTTTCTGCAATGATTGCGCGTAGATGTTGAACACCAAGGTGTTTTAGGAGAAGCGCCGCAGGCAATGAAAAATCTTTGTTTTTCCAGTCGCCGTTTAGGTGCGAACGAACCTTGAAGTCCCTTACTGCGACCTCCTGCCAAATTGCCGGCGGTAGGTCGATCAAATCCTCGCCGCTGGGCCAGTGTACCGAGGCAATAATGTCTCCATTCCTCAGGAATGTTAGCAGAGCGTCTTGGCCTTTGCGTTTGCCAGTAGCGTTGTACAGCGCGCTCGCGATCCGTTTGAGATAATGTTCTGAGCCTGGGCCAAGCCTTTTTAGGAAGAGGTGTCCTGGCTCGGACTTCGCTGTCTTGGTCGCCGATGCTTTTGACATGCCGTGGGCTCGCCGTAATTCGTCCGACTTTAATTTATGCCGTTTCTTGGCATATTCACCACTAGCGTCTGACGGCCGACAAAAATGTCGACCCGACCCATTGCATATTCGTCTTGAACCATATCGGGCCGCTCTTAGCCCCCATTTAGGTCACCCGGCTTCGCACTAGGCTCTCCACCGTCAGCAGGTACACGAGGGGTGGGCGCACCAACCCCACGCAGTCGGCGCCCGGCGATCCACGTTCGCGCAGAGAAGCAAACCGTTCGCCGCTGCTATCAAGCAGATGCAGCTTGATCTTCGATACGCGCGTCACGACGGTCCAGTGGTGCCAAGGTGGGTCGATGCCCACGATTGCTGCTGTGCCAGGTTTGGCAAGATGCCCGCCGATTGCCTCTCTTAGCTCGGGCGTGGGAACACGCAGCCGCCGATGGAACGGCCTGACGACGGTGAGTCTCATAGCTCGACGTTCAGCCAGCCACGATGACCCGCGGTGCAACAGTCTCGCGAGGTCACGCGAATTGAGGCCATCGACGGCGGGCTGCACCGTCTCATGATGCAAGATCATGCAGACGAGAAGACAGGAAAACAGATCGTGGCATTCGCTTTCGGTCAGGGGCCTCACTTGCCTTGCCCGTCTGTTGCGCTGGGACCGAAGGGTATGGAGCGCCCAATGCAGGCCATTGATGACGCTGTAAATGCCGCAAAGCCCGTCGAGCTCCCCCTGGAAGTAGGGCTGCGGCCGTCGGCCAGCCATCAGTATTCCCCCGTCAGCATGAGCGTGAGAACGCGGACCGTAACCGAAGGATCTGTCGCGTCATCGGTATGGCGGCTGAGCGAGGGGTCGTAATAGTCGATCTTCCAGAAAAACTCGTGCTCCTCGACCTTGAAGAACCCGAAATCGTGTTCGCCATAGGGGTCGTTCTCCGAAGTGAAGCTGTCGAATTGTTGAACGGCTCGAAGCGCGTTGATCTGCGCGCGATGACTTAGTGCGGCGACGCCCGATGTGATGACAACGCGCCCGCCCGCCAAGCTCTTGCGGAAGGCATCGTTGATTTCGGCGATCTTCTGGGTTCGGCATTTGCTCTCGATTGAGTCCATGGGTATCTCCAAGAATCACAAAAGCGGCCGAAGGGCCGCTTGGTATGAAGAAGACAAAGGTGTGAAGGGCAGACGCCAAAGGCGTCATTGGTCATCCGGTCATTGGGCGTCTCCCTTCAGTTCGTTAGATCAGATCGATGACAGCTTGCTTCGCTGGTGCGCTGCCCTCGATATAGCGTTGGGTCATCTCGATTGAGGCATGACCCGCGAGCTGCTGAATGTCGCGCAGGCTGCCACCAACTCGATGGATCATTCGCGCGGCTTTGGTGATGAAGGTGCGGCGACCGCTATGTGAAGAACACCCGGTCAAGCCTGCTCGGGCGTAGAGCGCAGCGAACCAGTTCACGATGGCACCGGGCCTCATGTAGCCGCCGCGCTCTGATCGAATGATCGGTGTATCGGGGTCGGGCCGCTCCGCGGCGTGAAGGTCGATCAGGGCGGCACGCAGTTCGGCGTTGATCGGCACGATGCGGCCACGCCGCTTCTTGGCGATGGCATCGCGCACCTCTAGCTGCTTACTCACGCGTTGTGTCGCATCGAGAACCATCGCCCACGTCAGGCCCGCGATTTCGCAGGCACGTAGACCTGCCTTCACTGATAGCAGCACCATGACCCGGTCGCGGGCCGGGTACCTGGTCTTGCCCACGAGCCTCAGCAGCCGCCCGGTCTCTGCATCGGTCAGTGTCTTTGCTTGTTTGCCTGCCATACGCATGAGCAGGCCAGCAAACTGAGCCCGAAGCAACAACCGTAAAGGCCTCTAACTATTTGAAATTAAATAATAAAATAAGCTGTTACACGGCTTTGCAAAGTCGCGGCAAGGAAGCCCCCTAGTGCCCGAACTGGCCGGTTACATGGCTTTGCAAAGTGGAGGCAAACGTAATTGCCCCATCCAGAAACGCCCGATGATGCTGGTCACTGCGCCTCGACACTTCTGTCTATGCGCTCAACCCTGTTCTTGTGTCTATGCGCTCAACCCTGTTCTTGCCCGTCAATAGTTTGCCGGATCAAAGCTAAGTGTCACGGCTCGCCAGGTGAAGTACTTCTCTGGAGCCAGCGGCCAAGGCTGACAGCTTGGATTTAATACTGCTCGCCGTGCGGCGTCGGCGGCTACTCGGAATAGAGGGTCTCGACTGTAACGCTCCTGGTTGGTGATAACGGCGGATGTCGGCCTGCCGTCGGGTTTTAGTTGGACCGTGACCGTGACCAGTAATGATGCGTCTTGGGCTACGGCCTTGGGAAGCTGCCAGCAAGGACGAAGCTTCTGTCGAACCGCTTCGATTTCGCGCGCTGTCAGCACGGTTGCTAGGTTGGGGGCCATCGCCGCCTGCGGCTCAGATGGTTTGTCGCCCATGGGTGGCTCGGGCTCCCTAGGCTTAAGCACGATCTTGTCCTCGACCGGCTTGGGCCTCTCTTCGATCTTCTTTTCTTCCGGCTTGGGCGGTGGCGAAGAATTTGCCTGAAGGGGTACAAACTGCAGGCTGAGGACGAAGGTACCTCCCCGATAGTTGAGCGCGGTGACATTTAGAGGTTGGCAATCCGGATTGCTAACGGCTCTCGCGACTGCCTGCCAAAGCTCTGCATCAGGTCCGTCGGGCCGATGGATGTCGTGGTAGATCGAATCCACGCGAAAGCGACCATCGAGATAGACGTTAAGGTCGACCGGCTCTTTCTTTATATTTGGCGGTAACTTGAAACAGGGCTGAATCTTCCGTTGCAGCGCGTCGACATCCGCCTCAGATATCTTAATTTTGGATGACGGAAGCAACGTCAGCTTGAAGGGGGTAGGGGCTTCAAAGTATTCGGCCCGAGCTAACCCAAGAACCAGCGCACATTCCTTAAATCTTGTGAGGACAGAGCCGACTGCTGCGCCTCGCGATTCCGTCAAGCCCTTCTTTACACCACGCTCGTTGGCGTCAACGACAGCCTCAATACACTGCTTGTCGCCTTCGCATATGAGTCCATAGCCAATAGCCAATTGGTTGAATGCCCGTCCGTAGTCCGCAAGCCTTTCGACAAAAGCTCGAACGTCTTGTTTGGGCAATCCTGACCTGAGTTCCAACACTTCGGCGGCATCGCCGTTGACATCGAAATAGCCAATGCATTGGCCCTTGTTCTCGACCTGGTGGATTAGCTGCTTCCGCTTTTCCTCTCGCTCTTGTCGCAGAGATTTGTCCTGTGCGTGAGCGAGGGGCGCTAACGCCGCGAGGGTCGCGACGATAGTAAGGCCACACATGCGAAGGCTCTGGCCTAATCGCCTGCTCATGTTTCACCATCTGCAACTGATGTCGCCGAGCGTAGAGGAAGCTGATCGAGCCTCATGCATATGAAATTATAGCAACACAATATATGGTTTAAAATACCTTGCGGTGTTCGCCTCGTAGGCATGAACGCCCGCGCGCGCTCTGATCGCGTAACCCGTCGCCCGCGCGGCTTTGGGGCTAGATTGCTTGAGGTGCAGGGGCGCCTTGCTCGGAATGTACGCTGGTTGCGTGTAAACGCCGGGATTAGTCAGGAAATGCTTGCGGTGGACGCGCAGCTGCAGACTGCCCATGTCAGCAAGATTGAACTTGGCTTGGCTAATCCGACGCTAAAGGTGCTGACTCGGCTCGCGCGAGCACTCGATGTTGATGTTGCAGACTTGTGGGCACGGGACGGAGTATCGGAGCGTGGCCAGCTTCAAAATCTCAGGCGTGGGAGAAAGCCGCGACCGGTACGAGAGAAGAAATGAGATGGCGAGCTACCTCGCCGGGGCCTAAGAATATGGGCCCATATGAAGCTTTCTTCGCTCCAATGCGTCTTGCCAGCCTTGGCCCTCGGCTTTTCGGTCCAACAAGCTTCGGCCTGGGGCAACGAAGGTCATGAAGCGATAGGGCTGATTGCCGAGCACTTTCTGACCGACAAGGCGCGTGCCGAAGTGCTCACGCTATTGGCCATTCCCTCAGATCCATCGTTGCCAGGCAGTATGCGAGATCGAGCGACCTGGGCTGACGCATACCGAGATAGTGACCGGAACACGACGAAGGAGCGTTACCTCGCAACTCGCAGCTGGCATTTTGTAGACCTTGATATCGAAGGCCCTGATTTCAAGCTGGCCTGTTACGAGGACGGGCCCGCCAAGGCGCCAGCTAGCAAGGGGGAAGCTGATGACTGTGTCGTTCGAAAGATCGAGCAGTTTGCCGTGGAACTTGCAGACCGTTCATTGCCAGCATCAGAACGTACCTTGGCTCTTATGTACTTGCTTCATTTCGTCGGCGATGTGCATCAGCCGCTACACGCGGCGGAGCGCCAGCACGATCAAGGTGGCAACAAGGTGCAGATCATCGTGGAAGGTCACGAAATCGGAAGCAACCTGCATAGCTATTGGGACACTGATGCAGTCAGAAGCTTGGGCTCGACACCGGAAGCTATAGCCAAGCGGCTCACACCGGAGATTTCGAAGGAGGACGTAGCTGACTGGATTAAGAGCCAGGGCAATTTGAGCGCCCCACGGCAATGGGCCGTCGAATCTTGGGCCGTAGCGAAGTCGGTCGCCTACGATATTCCGAATGATACCCGGCTGTGCAAGGTGCGCGCATATGGTCAGCCACCCATAGACGGCCGGTGCCACACTTTATCGGAGAAGTACGTTTCGAAGGCTGTAGAACAGACCCGAGAGCAGCTCAAAAAAGCCGCCGTGCGTCTTGCCGATGTTCTCAATAACGCCCTGCGATAGGATCAGGCAGCAGCCTACACGTTCCCACCTACGAGTGAGACCGAGATGATTGAGCCGACCATCAGTTGCCCAAACTGCCATACTGAAATCAAACTCACTGAGTCGCTAGCCGCGCCTCTGATTGAAACGACGCGAAAGAAGTACGAGCAGGAAGCCGCCAAGAAAGATGCGGACATTGCCAAGCGAGAAAAGGCCCTCAAGGTAGCACAAGAAAATGTCGACAAGGCCAAGGCGTCGATAGGTGAGCAAGTAGCTGCCGGGCTCGCGGAAGGTCGAAAGGCTATCGCAGAAGAGGAAGCCCGAAAGGCCAAGCTTCTCGCGGCGACCGAGCTGCAGCAGAAGGACAAGGCGCTGGCCGACCTTCAAGACGTTTTAAAGGCACGAGACGAGAAGCTTGCGGAGGCGCAAAAGGCCCAGGTGGAGGTGCTTCGCAAGCAACGTGAACTCGACGATGCCAAGCGTGAGATGGACCTTACGGTCGAGAAGAAGGTGCAGGAGTCTTTAACGTCGGTGCGCGCTAAAGCAAGGCAGGATGCGGAGGAGGCTCTGAAGCTGCGCGTCGCCGAGAAAGAAGAACAGATCGCTGGAATGCAGCGCCAGATCGAGGAGCTGAAGCGGCGGGCTGAGCAGGGATCGCAGCAACTTCAAGGGGAGGCGTTAGAGCTGGAACTCGAAGCGATGCTGAGAAGCAAGTTTCCGCGAGACATCATCGAGCCCGTACCTAAGGGCGAGTTCGGTGGTGATGTCTTGCACCGTGTCGTGGGTGCGGCCGATCAGGTCTGCGGCACGATCCTATGGGAAACGAAACGGACCAAGAATTGGAGCGATAGCTGGTTGGCAAAGTTGCGAGATGATCAACGCACAGCCAAGGCTGACCTAGCGTTGATTGTGTCTAACGCCTTGCCGAAGGGCACTACTACATTCGACTTGATTGAAGGTGTCTGGGTGACCGAAACCCGGTGCGCATTGCCCGTAGCCATTGCGTTGCGCCAGTCGCTTATCGAACTAAACGGTGCTCGACAGGCGGCGCAAGGGCAGCAGTCGAAAATGGAACTCGTCTACCAGTATTTGACGGGCCCACGGTTTCGTCACCGTATCGAGGCCATCGTCGAAAAGTTCTCAGACATGCAGGCCGATCTGGATCGCGAGCGCCGGGCCACGACCAGGCTCTGGGCGAAGCGCGAGGCCCAAATACGTGGCGTCATCGAATCGACTGTTGGCATGTACGGAGACTTGCAAGGCATCGCGGGCAAGGCGCTCGATGAAATCGAAGGTCTCACTTTGCCATTGATCGAGGCGCAACCTGCCGACAGTGAGTAGTCTCGCATTGCCTCTGGCGCGGCTGCGGCGGCCCCATATGGCAGAATCGGAATATCGCTACGGGTGCAGACGCCCGGGACGCGATGACCAGCCGCTCTCATTTGGGAGAGAAGTAGATGGCGTCACTGACGATGTTTACTTGGGGGTATGACGGCTGGGGCTCGTCTACGCGTCAACTCAAAGAAGCCGTGGATGCCGTCGAGCAAGAGCGAGGCTTTGACCCGCCATTGTTTGTTGACCTGCGCATTTCACGGAGTGTGCGCGCCGAGGGATTCAGAGAGAACGCGTTTGAGAAGGCGGTGGGGAGGGGGCGGTATCAATGGATGCCATCCCTCGGTAACAAACGCCTCACGCGTCGCACTGGTCCGCGCATTCAGATCGACCTGTCGCAATTCCAAATGATGCGGCGGTGCAGGCATATGTCAATGCAATGCACTACAAGCCGCACCTTCGGCAGGCAGGCCAAGTGGGTGGCAGAGGCATATTTTCGAGCGACGCAGGTCGGCGGCTTCTCGAAGATGAGTTCCTCAAAGCGGGCGCTCGTATCCGGCAGATGTGTCCCAATCTTGGAGAATCGCAAAGGCCCCTAGGTCATACCTCTCTTGAGGCCTTGGGCTTTGGCTCGATGATCGTCACCTTTCGCAACTGCCCTAACAATGCGCCGTTGGCACTTTGGGTGGGTGCGCCCTGGTATCCGCTGTTTCCGCGCACCACAAACAGCGACACTTCGATGAAGCGTTTCATGGCCATGCTGGCGAAAGACAAGTTCTAATGTCCCTGCCTAGCCAGGTTCGTCAATATGATCCCGCCGCTAGCGTCGTCTTCCTAAAGACGAATGAGCGTTTCGGCGGTCTGTCGAACATGGCACCGGGATTTCCGCTACGGGTGAACGGAGTTCGTATTCGCACGTCGGAGGCCCTCTATCAGGCGTGCCGATTTCCGCACTTGCCGGATGTGCAGCGCAAGATCATCGACGAGCATAGCCCTATGACCGCCAAGATGCGCGGCAAACCATTCCGTAAGGATTCGCGGCCGGATTGGGATGCGGTGCGCACGAAGATCATGCGTTGGTGCCTGCGGGTGAAGCTGGCGCAGAACTGGCACGAGTTTGGCCGACTACTTCTTGCGACGGGTGAGCGCCCGATAGTCGAGCAGTCCCGCAAGGATGATTTTTGGGGTGCGATGGTCACTGAGGACGGATCGCTTGTCGGTATGAACGTGCTAGGTCGCTTGCTGATGGAACTTCGCGAGCAGCTGAAGGGCGATGAGGCGAGCCTGCGGTCCATCAAGCCACTGGCGATCCCCGATTTCCTTTTGCTCCAACAGCCAATTGAGATGATCTGCGCCGAGGTCTCCGCCGCGCGGCCAGCCGAGGTGGAGCTGCGGGCGTCACGGGCTGTCGCTACACGGCCTCCACGCGACTTGCCGCAACCCTCGCTGTTCGAACGGCCGATAATTGCTAAGGGGCACGAGAATACTCAAATCAATCCCATCGCTGCAGCGAATCCGGAGCAGTCCCCTGCAGCCTATCCGGAGTACAAATCGGCGCGCGTACACTGGCTTGGCAAGATCCCGGTGGATTGGAAGGAAAAGCGCGGCAAGTATCTCTTTCGCGAGATCGACGAACGGTCAGTAGCAGGTGAGGAGGAGCTGCTTTCGGTTTCCCACACGACCGGCGTAACACCTCGCAGCCAGAAGAATGTGACGATGTTCAAGGCCGAGTCTTATGTCGGCCACAAGGTCGCGAGGCCAAACGACGTCGTCATCAATACAATGTGGGCGTGGATGTCGGCGCTTGGCGTTTCGAAGAACGTTGGGATCGTAAGCCCTGCCTACGGCGTCTATCGACCGCTCAGCGTGAAAACTTTCCTACCCGAGTACGTCGACTACCTCCTGCGCACCCCGATGCTGCGCTGGGAGTACATATGTCGTTCGACAGGCATCCGGGCGTCACGGCTGCGCCTCTATCCTGACAAGTTCCTCGACATCGCGTTCCCGTGTCCTCCGCCCGCGGAGCAGGAGCACATGGTCGCCTTCCTTCGCGTCAAGGAAGTGCAGGTTCGCCGCCTGATCCGCAACAAGCGGCGGTTGATCGGACTGCTGAACGAGCAGAAGCAGGTAATCATCAATCGAGCCGTCACGCGTGGCCTGAACGCCGCCGCTCCGATGAAGCCCACGGGCATTGACTGGATGCCCGAGGTTCCCGCGCATTGGGAGGTCGTCCCGTTGCGTCACCTTACGACATGCCTAGATGGTAAGAGGGTGCCGCTCGAAGCGTCTGCGCGCGAGAAGATGCTTGGTGACATACCGTATTGGGGCGCAAACCAGATCATCGATCACTTGAACGACTTCTTGTTCGACGAAGACCTGATTCTTTTGGGAGAAGATGGGGCGCCCTTCTTTGATCGCAATAAGCCAGTTGCATTTTTCTCTCAAGGCAAGGTCTGGCCCAACAATCATATTCATGTCCTGAGACCAAGACCGGGTAATCGGCCCGAGTTCATCGTGCATGCCCTGAATTGCGTTGACTATACGAACTACGTTGGCGGTGCGACGCGAGACAAGCTCACGCAGAGCTATATGAAGGCTATTCCCATTCCGATCCCGCCTAAGAGCGAGCAGGGTGATATTCTTCTGCATTTGGAGCAGGAGTGCGGCCCTTTGAATGAAACGGCGAAGCGAGCTGCGCGGGAGGTTGGCCTAATTCAGGAATATCGGGAGCGCCTAATTGCCGATGTCGTCACCGGAAAGTTGGATGTTCGGCATATTGATATTCAGACACCTGCGAACGGGCCGATTCCCGACGAGGACGACACGCTGGACGGAGAATTGGAGGCCGACGACGTCGAAGTTGCGGAGGAGGCCGATGCCGACAACTGATACCAGCGAAAAAGGCCTTGAAGCCCTCATCGTCCGTTCGCTGATCGATGAGGCCGGGTATGTCGCCGGGGACTCGAAGGACTTCGAGCAGGAACATGCGGTTGATGCGCGCAAGTTGTTTGATTTCCTCAACACCACGCAGGCCGAGGCTATCGAGACGCTTGGACTAGGAGAGGACGGGCCCAAGCGGCTACAGTTTCTGCACCGGTTGCAGGGCGAGATCGCCAAGCGTGGGGTCATTGACGTGCTGCGCAACGGGGTGAAGCACGGCCCCAGCTCGGTAGAGCTATTTTTCGGCACGCCGACGCCGGGCAATGTAAAGGCGGAGGAGCTTTTCGCTGCGAATATCTTCAGCGTCACCCGCCAGCTGCATTTTTCGAAGGATGCGACCAAATTGTCGCTCGACGTAGCCATCTTCATCAACGGGCTGCCTGTCGCCACCTTCGAACTAAAGAACAGCCTCACTAAGCAGACGGCCGAAGACGCCATCGAGCAGTACAAGCGCGACCGCGACCCCAAGGAGCTGCTGTTTCAATTCGGACGCTGTGTCGTTCATTTTGCCGTGGACGACCAAGAGGTGCGCATGTGCACGCATCTGAAGGGCAAGGCGTCCTGGTTCTTGCCCTTCAACAAGGGTTGGAACGACGGCGCGGGCAATCCGCCGAATCCCCATGGCCTAAAGACCGACTACCTGTGGAAGCAGGTTCTGAGCAAACGGAACCTCACCGACATCCTCGAAAACTATGCTCAGGTAGTCGAAGAGACGGACGAGCGGGGTAAGAAGAAGCAGCCGAAGCAGGTCTTCCCCCGCTTTCATCAGCTGGACGTGGTGCGCAAGCTGCTGGCCGACGCTAAAGCCCAAGGAGCCGGAAAACGCTACCTCATCCAGCATTCGGCGGGTTCGGGCAAAAGCAATTCGATTGCCTGGCTTGCCCACCAGCTGATCGGGCTGGAGACTGCTGGAAAGACGACTTTCGACTCCGTCATAGTGGTTACTGACCGCCTGGTGCTCGACAAGCAGATCCGAGAGACCATTAAGCAGTTCGCCCAGGTATCCTCCATCGTCGGCGCGGTTACCGAGGGCGCGCAGCAGCTGCGGACCTTTCTGCAGCAGGGCAAGAAAATCATCATCACCACCGTGCAGAAGTTCCCCTTTATCGTGGACGAGATCGGTGAAGGGCATCGCGGGCGAACCTTCGCCATCATCATTGATGAGGCGCACTCAAGCCAAGGGGGCCGGACGTCGGCAAAGATGAACATCGCGCTGGCAGCAAATGGGGCCGAGGAAGAGGAGGAGACGGTCGAAGACACCATCAACCGGCTGATGGAAGCGCGGAAGGTGCTGCCGAACGCGAGCTACTTTGCCTTCACCGCAACACCCAAGAACAAGACGCTGGAGATTTTCGGTACGGCGGTTCCCGAGGGCGGCAAGATCAAGCACGTCCCCTTCCACAATTACTCGATGAAGCAGGCCATCGAAGAGGGCTTCATCCTCGACGTGCTGAAGCAATACACGCCGGTTGAGAGCTACTACCGCCTCATGAAGACGGTGGAGGACGATCCGGAGTTCGACACCAAGCGGGCGCAGAAGAAACTCCGGCGCTATGTCGAATCCCACGACCATGCCATCCGCAAGAAGGCGGAGATTATGATCGATCATTTCCATGACCAAGTGATCGCCCACCGCAAGATCGGCGGCGCAGCGCGCGCCATGGTGGTGACCAGCGGTATTCACCGGGCCATCCAGTATTCTCATGCCTTTAGGGAGTATCTGAGGGAGCGAAAGAGCCCCTACCAGGCCATCGTCGCCTTTTCGGGCGAGCATGAATATGGCGGCCAGAAAGTGACAGAAGCATCGCTCAACGGCTTTCCCAGCAACAAGATCGAGGAGACGATCCAAAAGGACCCTTATCGATTTCTCATCGTCGCCGACAAGTTTCAGACTGGCTACGATGAGCCGCTGCTGCACTCGATGTACGTCGACAAGACACTATCAGGGATCAAGGCCGTGCAGACGCTGTCGCGCCTGAATCGGGCGCACCCCCAGAAGCACGATACTTTTGTGCTGGACTTCATGAACGACACTGATGGGATCAAAGCGTCTTTTGAGGACTATTACCGTACGACAATCCTGAGCGAGGAGACTGACCCGAACAAGCTGCACGACCTGAAAGCGCGGCTCGACGGCTATCAGGTCTATTCTTGGGAACAGGTCGAAGACCTCGTGGCGCTGTATCTCAGCGGAGCAGACCGGGACAAGCTCGATCCGATCCTCGACGTGTGTGTCGCCGTTTACAAAACCGATCTTGATGAAGACGGACAGGTCGACTTCAAGGGCAAGGCAAAAGCATTTGCGCGCACCTATGGCTTCCTCGGCTCGATCCTGCCCTATACGAATGCGGCGTGGGAGAAGCTTTCGATTTTCCTGAATTTCCTGACACCGAAGCTGCCTGCGCCAGAAGAACAGGACCTATCGAAGGGCATTCTGGAAGCCATCGACATGGACAGCTACAGGGTTGAGGCGCAGGCGACGATGTCGATTGCATTGCCTGATGCCAACGCGGAAATCGGTCCTGTCCCCACCAGCGGCGGCGGCCGAAAGCCGGAGCCGGAGCTCGACCTGCTGAGCAACATTCTGAAGACGTTCAACGAGATGTTCGGCAACATCGACTGGAAGGACGCCGACAAAATCGGGAAAGTGATCGCGGAGGAACTGCCGACAAAGGTCGCAGCCGACAAGGCTTACCAGAATGCGATGAAGAACTCGGACAAGCAGAATGCGCGTATTGAACACGACAAGGCTCTGGAGCGTGCGGTCATCGACCTTCTGTCCGACCATACCGAACTATTCAAGCAGTTCAGTGACAACCCTTCGTTCAAGAAGTGGCTATCTGAGACCATAGCCCCGCCGAAGGCATGCGAATTTCAGCGCATTTAGCCTCTGTCCGCGCTAAATAGAGCGCCCTGCAAGGGACACGACCACATGGCACTGACGATCATTTGCGTCTGCGGAACTAGTTCTACCGGCAAGAGCAGCACTATCCGCGCGTTCACTGAGCGGTATCTCCGATACAGGAAGGAAACGGGCGATGTTCGGGGCGTATTTCAGATGCCAAACCGGTATTACGCAGTTGGTGTCTCTAGCACCGGTGATCATCGCCAGGCCGTGCGGGATGGTCTGACCTTCCTGCATAGGTTCCGTGGGATCAGAGTCATGATTGTCGCCTGCCATCTCCGGGGGGAGACGCGCGACGAGATTGAGCAGTTCGCCAAGAAGGCAAGAACCAAACCGCTCTATGTTTGCACAGTGAAGGTTGTCGGCGATGCCAAACAGAAGGCAGCGATTGCCGAGAACATTCGAAAGATCAAACGGCTCATGCCCCCGGCATGAAGCGAGGAGAGAGACTTGTCACTCACCGGCATCCACCAGAGTATTTAAATCGCGAAGCGCGTTATTGAGTGCTTCGATATTACGTACCAGATCGGCAGCTCGCTCATCCATTCGGGGCTGTAACCCACTCGCAGTTTTCCCGCCTTTGTGATTGGAGCCGGACTTCAATGCTTCATGGTCCATCAGAAGGGCGCCGATATAGTTACGGATCATCTCCTTTCCCTACCTGGCGCTAAAGCGCGTCGGTAGACTCATCTCGATACGCCATATGTTCGCGGGATAGTGGTAGGGCGATCAAGCCACAACTCGACGCCCGCAAGGCCACCATAAAACCCGTCTTTTCGTACCTGGGCGACGATTTCTTGTACCCGTCATCCAGCGTGATCGAGACCCTTTGGCTTGCTGTTCTCCTAAACGCGGCACCTTCGCCGCTCTTTTTTTGGAGAGCACTCATGGCAATCGATCAAGACCGGCGTTCCCGGCTAATCGCGAAGTACACGCGTCACCGGTTGGCGCTTCTACCAATTTGCCCCGCCCAAAAGGGGCAGCTTGATACGGGCAAGGCACCTTTGACTCCCAATGGCTACAAAGATGCTTCGAGCAGCCGGTGGGCGATTTACCACTTCTTCAAGAATGCTCCCCAGGCGAACATCGCCGTCGCGACGGGCGAGGCCTCCAAAGTTTTGGTGCTAGACATCGACCCCCGCCACGGTGGCGATAAGACTCTTGCACAGCTGGAGAAGGAGCTAGGTCGGCTGCCATCGACCTGGCGCTCACGTACCAGCCGGGGCGGGCAACATCTCTTCTTTCGCTGGCCTTCAGACCTAAAATTGACCCGTGACAGTGCGGGCAAGTTGCTAGGCCCCGGCATCGACGTCCTGGGCAACGCGTCCTATGCGATCCTGCCACCGTCGGTTCATGCAACCGGCCATGTCTACCGCTGGCGCGACAAGAAGGCGCTACATCAATTGCCTGCTCGGCTACCCCGCAATTGGCGTCAGGCCCTTGTGAAGCCGCGCTCTGAGCGCCGAGAGCGTCAATCGATAAAAGCTCCGACTGCTCGCGACTATGTTATCAAAGACGGCAGCCGAAACGACTCACTGTTTCGTCTCGCAGCGTCGTGGCGGGCTGGGGGCGCCGACGAGGCCGAACTTCTTGTCAAACTTCGCAAGGTAAATGACGAGCGGTGTCAGCCTCCTTTGGAAGAGGAGGAACTCACGCACATAGCAAAGAGTGCCGCGAACTACGCTAGCCCCTCTGAAAAACTCGACCTCGCAAACGTACTCGCGGAAGCCGTTTTGGCCGACCGCTACGCAAACGGCGAGCATCTCGTTCACCGTGAGGGGCGCTTCTATCGCTTTGACGGTACCTGCTGGCAGGAGATGGCTGAAGAGCAGGTTAAGAAGGTCGTCCTCGGCCAACTGCACCAGCTGAAGAGCAAGGCCCATCTCAAGACAGTTTCACTCATGAATGAAGTGACCGCCCTGTTGCGAGCCAGTCAAGAAGCCGACACGGATCTCTTCGCCGAGCGCGCAGACCCGCTTCCGATCATCAATTGTCAGAACGGTGAACTCTGGCTTGGCGAAGATGGAAAGCCCGATCTCCGTCCGCACAAGCCATCTTCAGGTCAACGTCACACTCTGCCGGTCAACTACGACCCCGCTGCCCGCTGCCCCGAGTATGACCGTGCGCTTGGGGAAATCTTCAGCAAAGCCAAGGACACGGATGGCCTCATTCGCCATTGGCACGAGCTGGTTGGGTACATCATGCAACCCCGCCGTCCGCATCCGAGTATTGTCGTACTTCTGGGCCAGGGGGCGAACGGCAAGACCAGCCTAACGACCACCATTACTCGCCTGCTCGGGCCGCAAGCGGCATTTTTTGGCAAGGTCGACCAACTCGACAACAGCCGTTTCAGCCTGGGCGCTCTGCGGGGCAAGCTCCTATTCGTCGACGACGACGTTAACGTCCGCATGAAATTGCCCGATGGCATTCTCAAGAAAATTAGCGAAGCCAAGCCGATTACTGGTGAAGAGAAGCTTCGCTGACCGCATACCTCCCCTCGGGTCGGTGCAAAGTGCCGAAAGTGCTGGGGCCAGTATCACCCCCCTTTTTTTGTTCTTCTTGAGATGAACAAGAAAAGCCTAACAGAAGCACTTTCGGCACTGGCAACCCGCACCCCCCTGTTTGGTAGGGGGCGCCGCCGTCTTCCTCAACTCCCAACCAGGGCCGACGAGTTCAGCGAATGGGCTTCTTTCGTTGCGCAGATCGCCATGGACCACCTGCAGGCCAAATGCCTGCCGAACTCGCCGTTTTGCGAACGTCATCTAGAACCGGGCCGACAAATTTGCGGATTTCGTCAACACACTGTCCGAAGTCTTCGACGTCGGCTGATAGGCGGTCCCTGTTGCGAAAAGCCCGCCATTGGGTCTGTACCTCACGGCGGTTCACATAAGCGTCCGTTAGCCCGTCGGGGAACTCAGCCGCAATATCAGTACCGCGCCGTTTGAAGGTCGCGGCGATGGCTTGGGCGAGGGTGGGCCGATCAAAATCGAAGTGTCTGGCGATCATGCAGAGATCGTAAAAGTCCTTCATGCGCGAGTTGGTCAGGCCGAGCGTGGCAATGGCCTCAAGTTTTTCGGCAACGACGGTCTCGCGTGGATATGCCTGGAGATGGGGAGCCGGGTCATCCAGCAAGGTGGGGTAGTCGATTTCCGTGGGCCCTGGAGTTACGGCATCGCCGTAGCCAATATCGATTCGGACAGGAACACGCGCTCGGTCGAGCGTAGCCTCGGTCTCGACTCGGATTCCGCCGTAGCTGGCCGCCTCGCGAATGGGCATTGCTCGCAGCCCTTTGGTGTCGAACACGAGACCGTCATCTCCGATCTGTTGCGACAGAATTTCTCGAAAAGTTTGGGCAACCGCGTTTGCCTCCGCGGCTCCGGTGCCCAATAGATCGAGATCACGCGTCGGCCGGAAAGGATCGTCGAGCCATACGGTGAACAGCAAGGCGCCTTTCAGGACGAACCGCTTCTTATGCTTCGAGGCACTTAGACGATAGAGGAGCCGTTCCAGAGCGTAGTTTGTGAGAACCAGCTGAAAATCCCGACCTGTCTCTTGGGAGAGCTTGAGAAGTCGGGCGCGAACCGAAGCAGCAACGTTTTTGACTACACGAGCCATCAGGTCGCCGCCGCTTCGAGATATGGTCTCATGACCTTCAGAGCCCGCAGTTCGTTAGCGAGCTTGGATATTTGTGCGACGGAGCACAGACGTCTATCGAGCGCCCCCCGGAGGGCTTCAAGCGCCACCTCGGTTCCGATCTTGTTGCGGAAACGAAAGCAGTCGACGATTGTCTTGGCGACGCCATAGATGCGTACAGAAACGTGCTCGATCTTGTGAGTTTCGATGTCGAGACGAAACCCCTTGTCGCTGAAGTGAACGAAGCGAAGAGGGGGGTAGCGAACGTTCGGAGCCCACGCTGTATTTGATGCTGTACGGGGTAGCGCCATCCAGATTCGAGATGGCACTTGCGTGGTAAGCCCGTGGAACTGTAGAGCCGAGATGAGGCAGACGACCCCCTTGGGCACCAGCTTGGCAGCCTCTGCCAGCGAGTGGCTGGCTTCGACACTGACGTTTGGGCGCTGATAGAGGCCGCGAGCGACCCTGACTAGGCGGCCTTCGCGTACGAGGCGCGCAAGGGTCTCTTCGGCGATGCCCTTGGCCTTAAATTCACTCAGGCGAAGCATCCCCTGGTCGACCAGAAGGGTCTGGGCGCGTTCTGCTTGGGAGGGCTTTCTGGCAAGGCGGGTGCGTGGCATGTGATGTAATCTATACAAATATTCACTAGTGTATAGGTTATATCACACACCCCTCCTCGCGCCAATGCCCAAGGTTGTCACCACCACCATGATCGCCGTCGCAAGGATCATCATGCTGCACATGCCGATGATCATGATGAAGGGATAAGCCGCCAACGATGATCGTCATCGTCATCAAGGGGCGTATCGCCGTCACGGTGCGGCCGATAATGACGCCGACACACCCCTCTTCATGCAGCAGCGCCCTCGCTGATACATGCGGCTGGCGTATGATTTCCAGCCTGGCGGGCTCAGAGCGGGTTCGCCGCCTTCTCCGCCACCACCCTCGATCCGCCTCATAGTGCGGCGTCTCCGGCGGTCCCCGCGCTTGATGGGTCCGGGTCCCCGCGAGCAATTCTGCTCGGATTCAGGCGGCCGCCGCCTGTCGTTCCGCGATCTGCGCAAATTCAGAAGCGATCTCTCGATGATGCTGTTGCAGGTATTTCGTAATGCGTGGATTGCCGATCATGCGCGCGAGGTAGCCGCGAACTAAGACCAGGTCGAGATGGTCGGACGCGTAGCTTTCTTCGATCAACCGAAATTCGCGATCAAGGCTGGCTGACTCGCGCTGCATCAATGCCAGCTGCTCCTCAGTTACGCCTTTTGGCTTCGGACGACGCTTGCCAGGTGCCAATTGCGCTTCGGGCGTCGCCGCGAGAAGCGTTCGGGCATAGCTTATTGTGAACTTGTTCATAGCGACCATCAGCTCAGCCGCTTCCACTTGCCGCTCCGGTTTCATCTTTCTCAAAGCATCGAAGCTATTGATTGAAATGTGCTTATCCTCAAGCAATGCGGCCGCCTCGGAGCAGATACCGTCGAGCAATCTTCGTTTGCGACGAATATGGTCGGGGTTGACGTTTAGAACTGCCGCCAGCCGATCTTCAGATACGCCTCGCTCTATCGCTTTCAGGATCATCTTGTGCTCTTGAATGATCGCGAGGCGATTGATGCGATTGTTGTATGTGTAGCCCTCGTCGTCAGTCGCGATGAGACAGAGAGCATCGGTATCGCCCAGCTCCTTGAGAGCCTCCAGCCGAAGATGGCCGTCAAGTACGATGAACTTGCCTTTGGCTGCGCGGTCGGCCGCGACCACGAGAGGCTCCACCATGCCGATCTCGCGAACTGACGCCAGAATCTGCGAGTACTTGCGGGTGCGCCGAACTGCTTCAGTGACGGGTCGGAGGGGCGACAAATCCGTGAGCAAAATGCGCTCAGTGGAGTCAACAAACGCGGTCGCGACGGGCTGCTGCATCATTGTGTCTGGCACGTCATGCTCCCTGAATCCGAACCGCCAGATTGCGTGGCAGTGTGTCGAGTTCTTCCGCACGTAGCAGCGCCATCAACTCTTCGTCTGCAAACAACGCCTTGAGAGCTTGGACCACAAACATCAATCGTTCACGGGTCGCCTCTGCTTTACGCACGAGCATCCGCTTTCTTTCGACGTCCTGTTTGTAGGTTCGAATTAATGTGCTCGGCGAGAGCTTGCCGCTGCCCTTACGGCCTGCAGGGCCAAAGCTCTTGCCACGCCGTCGTCGCTGCTCCACTAGCTGCTGCGCAACAGCCAACTTCTTGCCCTTCAGGCCGCCACTTTCGTAGGCTTGTCGTAGGGCGTCTTGAACTTCGTTATCGTCTGACGTCGCAATTTGGATTGCCACGCTCACGGGGATCGCACCCGACTCAACAGCGGTTAACAGGCGGTGTTCGCCATTTTCGAGCAACTGAATGACGCCCCGCACATATTCCACTGTGAGGTCTGTCTTTTGGGCGATTTGCTCATCCGAATACCCACGGCGCTTCATCCCCTCTATGTCATGAAGAAGGTCGATGGCCCTGTGCTGACGCCGGGCAATGTTCTCGACCAGGCTCATGACCAGCCCATCTTCTTCGCTTGCTTCGACGACGACTGCTGGGATCTCCGTTTGGCCAAGCTGACGGTAGGCTTCCAATCTGCCCTGACCGCAAACCAGGTCGAAGTGATCGCCGGTGCCATTGGCTTTGCGAACTACTGTGATTGGGCGCTTCAACCCAAGCTGGCCGATATTGCGAACGATTCCTTCAAAAGCCTTTCGATTGCGCGAGCGCGGATTGATCACTGTGATTTTTTCAAGCGGCACCTGAACGATGCGCGACGCGGCCCGCTTCTGCTTCATTGGAAGTCCCCTACAGAGGAACGTGCTGCCATTTCGTACAGCTGGTCGAGCGAGTCGAACCGAAAAGAGTCGAGAGCAAGACCGTTGTGTTCGCCGAGCCGAAGCTGTGCGTCAGGAAGATCGATACGGGGGAGGATGTAGTAGTCTAAGACCTGTTCGTTATCGCGATCCATCCGCAGAGCGACGATGACGTCGGGACAGAGGCTGGTGTCAAAGCGAATGTGCCACCGAAGGGTACCTGCGGCGGTCTCGTGGCATCGGGCCAGGCAAACCGACACCGTGAACTCGTGGTTTATCGTGAGTATTTGGGTCCCGACGTTTTGTTCAACTGAGCCACCAAGCTGTTCGATGGCTTTGATGGCTGCATCTACGATTTGGGGGTGCAGCGCGCGCAAAGCGCGATTGATTTCGATGTAGCGGTAATCTCTGTCAGGCGTGTATCCGACCAACTGGTAAGCTCTCGCGAGGCTGCCGAATCGGGCGCTATAGGTCGAGCTTGAGGGCAGGTCCTCGGCATCATCAATGATCAACCCCGACAGTTGCCCACGCGATTGATAGAGGGTGCGAAGCCGGTTGATCATTTCGTTCTCGGACATTCGTCGGGAACGATTTTGGATGATTGCCTGGGCCGCGTCGTAGAGGTGTCGTTCCACAATGGGTTCAAATGCGCCGTTCGACCTGATCCACATCTCCGGTGTGTTTCGAACGCGAAGCTTCTTCAGCTTGTAGCTGATACGATTCCATACGTTGTCCCCGACATACTTGGGGTTTGTTAGCACTTGGTGGACTCGCCCCCGCGTCCACTTGCCACCTGTCTCGTTCGGCACACCCTTGGCGTTCAACAGTTCGGCGATCTCTTGTTCAAGTCGGCCTTCCTCAACGAACGCGCGGTACATCCAGCGAACCGTCTCGATTTCTACCGACTCCCCCGGCACGAGAATTACGCGGTCAGTCTGGATGCTCTTGTGTTCGCCTGGACCTAGCACACCTTTTTGCGCGCCATTTTGATCGACCAGCATTCGCCTCAAGCCGAATCCAGCTGGGCCGCCTTGGCGATAGCCGATCTCAATCAATCGACATTGGCCCGCAAAAACCTTTGCCGACAGCTCTCGGCTGTATTCTCCGGCCATCGCACGTTTGACACCCTTAACGATGGTCGAAACCGGGCTGCCGTCGTTCTCAAATTGCTCAGCGCAATATTGGACTTCTATGCCTGCTCGGCGACAGATGTACTCATAGTAGGCGCTTTCGTCCGCATCCTGAAAACGACCCCATCGGCTTACGTCGTAAACGAGGATAGTTCGAAAGTCGGCAGTTCCATTCTGCACATCTTCGATCAGCTGTTTGAGAGCGTCGCGGCCGTCCATGCGTAGGCCACTCTTCCCCTCATCGGCGTAGGTTTTCACGACCTGCAATTTACGACGCTCGGCATACTGCCGGATCGCATCAGCCTGATTTTCAGTCGAGTACCGCTGATGCTCCGTAGACATGCGGACGTATTGGGCAGCACGACCCAGGTTCTCGGTCGCCCCGTTCTCCGCGTATCGACGTGCTCTGGCAGTAGGAACTCTGGCAGCCGAAGGCAGAGGAACCACGCGCTCGGAGTGCCCGCCCACATCAGGGCGAGATCCAATACTCATCGTTGACGCTCCATGAATGCAAAGACGCTAGCTGTGGAGGAGCGTTATGTCTGTTCCGGCCAAGGGCAAAACTTTGCCTAAGATGGGCAAAGTTTTGCCCACGCATCGACGTCGTGGGTCGAAAATCTACTCGGCCGCAATTTCGGAGGCTCTTTCGCTAGAGCTTGGAGGCTCGAATCGCGCGATCAAAACGGTGATGCGCTGGACGGGGGCCAGCGAGCGAACAGCGAAGGGGTGGCTTGCAGGTAGCAACGGCCCCAGCGGCGAGCATTTGATCGCTCTCGTGGCCAACTCTGACGCCGTGCTAGCTCGGCTGTTGAAGCTCGCGGGTCGCGGCTCCGTCGTTGAAGCCGTTCATCTGGAGGTCCTACGAAACACGATGGCGGAAGCGGTAGCCAGCCTAGATGCACTACTGGTAGGCGGCGCAGATTTGGAATAGAGGATCAACGAGTCAGGCCCAATCGCATAGCGAATCGGATGTGGGTTCCAGACGCGAGTGGGCGCCGTTGAGGCGCCCATCTACGGGGTAGAGAGCAATGACTTACGCCATAGACATTACAGTCGTGCCAATGAGAGTCGTCGACCGTGCAACCAAAAAGCCCGTCGCAAACTCTAGGGTAATCCGCATTTACTTCCCGGTAATCAGAATGCCCAATGGCGGCGGCAGCGAGCTACAGCCTAGGGGAGAATGCTTTGGGGATGTCGAGGTAAGCGGCGTTCGTCATGACGAGGTGCCGGTCATTTCGAAGTAGTTGAGCGCGGTCTCAATCAATATCGGCCTTGCCGCTCTGGCCAACTGCGTCGGCCATAGTCCGACTGCATCGCCTCCTCGGTGATGCGGAGGATGACGAGTGCCGTTCCATCGCCCAGCCTTAGCGACTGCTCCTTTACCTCGTAATCTCTAATGCCCTCAGCATCGAACCACGCATCCGCACCAATTGGTGACATGTGTGTCCGCTCTCGTTTGCCCGCGACCACGTCGGCCGCGTAGCACTCAGGGTCGAGCGTACTGACTGGATACCACCTGTCGGGTACGTCTTTGCTTCGGCTGACCCACCGCCTGCCTTCCTGGCCATAGCAAGCAATGATGACGGGCTCGACATTGGCTTCGGCGATCCGTATCGCCGTAGCGGCGGGGCTCACGTCGAACGTCCGCTGCATATGTTCAAGCAATTGCAGATCAACCTTTTTGGCCTGCCCCAGCAATGGCTCGAAGAGATACCACGGCATCAACAGATCGGCCGCGTAGTTGTCCGCTTGGCGCTCCGGATTGAGGGGGTCATTCGCGGCATTGTCGATGTCTGCCTTGCCGCACTCAAACTGCCGTCCCCGGTGGAGTTCCCAATGTCCGAGTTCGTGCGCTATTGAAAAGCGGCGCCGCTGCTTTCCGCTATTCTCTGAAACGGAAATAATCGCTTTGTTGTTCGTGCCCATGATCCGGGCCTCGCAATTCGTAAGCTTCCGAACTTTTACCGTCGCGCCGACGTCATGCGCGATAGCCCGGACGTCGATGTCGCCTGGCTCCGATATACCGAGCCCGAGCAGACACAGCTCTGCTCGCGTATAGGGACGCCGCCTAATGATCGTCGGACTCCGTGATGCCGAGTTCGGCGAGATCAGCGAGGTAGTCGTCTAATTCCGCTTCATCCATGCCATTCCCTTGGCGGGCGGCACGCGTCAGACCGGGATTTTGGGCCAAGAGGCGGGCGAGCTTTGCCCGCTTGGCCTCGAAAGAAAGGACCTGTGCACCAGAGCTTCCAGCTTGCTTGTCGGTTTCGGCCACTGCTTGTTGTGCGACTTTCAGGCGCTTCTTGCCGTGGGTGGCAGCCGCATCAAGGAGCATGACACGCAGGCGGGAGGCTTCTTCTTTTACATTGATCTTCTCCTCAGCCGCGACCGCGAGTATCTCGTCGTCGGGCAAGGACGAGATTTCGGCAATCACGCGAGCCGCGAAGTTCTCTGCATCCATCTTGTCTCTTTCTTTCTTCGTCATTTGAGATGCGCTCCAACCTTGCTCTTGCGGAGGGCTCTGAATATCGCCTTCTTGGCGCTTGCCAGTTTCTTATCATCAAGCTCGGTGAGGTCGCTGAGTTCTTTGTCTGTCATTCCCTCGAAAAACCAACCTTCACAGATTGCCTGTGCAACGTCGTCTCCTTCGAATACCGACATCACCATCTTTCGCACGTCATCCTGGAAGAGAACGTCATCCGGGCGCGCCTCCTTGCCTTCAAAGCTGTTCAGAGCGTCATCGTCGACGGAGTCCACCTGCGAATTGTCGTGACGCTTCCCGTCACTCGACGCGATGCTCTTCATCGCTCCGTACAGCACAACAAGAAAATTCTCGGCCCGAGGGATCGTACGAGTTCGTTCGAGGACGCGCTTGATCGCCTCGTGTAGCAAATCGTCGGCGTCGAGGCGGCATACCTTTTCCAGCGCCTTCCCGGCTTGAAGAAGGCGCATGTAGTCGGCGTCGCTCAGTTCGCGGATTGCGACCTGGACTTCCCCTTCTGTCCACACTGCGCGTACTACCGCCTGCGGCACCCGACCCCCGCGAGCCGTTTCTCATCGTTGTGCCTACTATGGCTCCTCAACCGGGAGATGCGGACAATTTATTTTTGAAAACTGATGTCCAGAACCGGCGGGCTCGGGAGCCTACACTTACGCAGGTATATCCCTGTGATCTGTTAAGGGCGAGAAAACCCAAATGTCTAAGCGTAATCAACATGTTGTGCCGCACGAGGGCGGTTGGGCCGTCCGCGGCGCGGGCTCCCAGCGCGCCACAGCGGTTCACAACACCCAGGCGGCCGCCATCGATCAAGCCCGCTCCATCGCCCGGCATCAGGGCACGGAACTTTTGGTCCACGGCACCGACGGCCGCATCCGTGACCGCGACTCCCACGGTCACGATCCTTATCCCCCGAAAGGTTAAGTCCATGAGCCATTTCGAAGGCGCGGTAATCCGCGAGCAAGGCGTCACGTTCGCTGTCGTCATCGTCCGTCCGTCGGTGATCCAAAGCACCATCGAAGCTAGTCGCGCGATCCAGTCGTTCCAGCCTGTCTTCCCCGGCATTCCGGTCGTGCTGATGGCTCAGGACGGCAGCGGCCGAGCGACCTACTACGGGCGACGTGACCTCTCGCAGTTCATGTCCAAGGTGCCGCTGCGGGCCGTCCCTTGGAAACGCTACACCATTAACTAGAGGAGGCCCTATGGCCGACGTCCAAGTCACCTGCATCAACAAGCAGCCGCGCAACAACTCGCACGAGGGTATTACGCACCTCGGCGGCCAGGGCTGGAAGTGGACCCGTCAGCAGGTCATCGACTCGATCAAGAACCGCACAAACACCTTCTATACCTGGGTGAACGGCAAGCGCGCCGACATTGGGGTCGTCAACGGGCCGAACGGCGACTACGTCCGCACCTACGCTGATGGCGTTTGGACCGACAATCTCCTGGCGCTGTCGGAGTGCCGTTAGGATTGGATTGCAGTCTCTTCATCGGAGGGGTCAAGCATGAGCTGGGCGAGCCGCGCGGCGGCGAACATTCTCCCGTTGAGCCACGAGCGAGATGACCTCGCTGAGGCGCTTCGCGAGTGGCGGTACACGGGCGACTATCACGACCTCGAAACGCCCTGCGAGAACTGCGAACTCTGTGACCATCCCGACATTCGCTACCAGTTCGAAATCAAAAACTTGCACACCACGAACACGCTTCTCGTCGGGTCGGAGTGCATCAACCGGTTCAACATCGTCGCGACGGACGAGGAAGGCCGGACGCTAGACGCTGACGGTACTCGGAAGAAGCTGGCCAAGGACCGCCGAAAGCTCGTAGATCACGCCCGTCGGCGGCGGCTGGTCAACGCGTTGGTTGCGCTTGCCCACGTCGACAGCGACTTCAATATCCACTCGTTCATTGACTATCTTCACAAGCGCGACGCCTTCACGCCGAACCAGGTTACGACGCTCCTTTGGCGGTTCGACCGGCACGGGATCGACTACAATCCGCGCGACTTCAAGCTGACGATCAAGCGAGGCCGTGAGAAGGCGCAGCTTGCCAAAATGGCCGATTGGCAATTGCAGCGCATCTTGCCTTGCCTGTCGCCGAGCCAGCGCACCTATCTGGAACGGGAAGGGCTCTACCCATCGTAAGACGTTCGCTGGGATGGGGGTGTTCGAAAAATCGAGTTGGGCTAATGGGTCGCTGCTCCAATCGCACGTACCATATTCCTCGGTCGCCCCCGGCACGTCACCACGCTGCGGCAGTGCAACATTGACGACGCGGACAATTGTTGCTGGAGCCGGTACGGCAAATCCCGCGCGCCATCTACTCACGAGCAGTCCTGAGCACATCGTATCACGGCGCAATGGTACGATTAGGAGCAGCCTGAACATTGAGGAGGGCTGCACATGGGCTTTGTCGATTTCGCCGCCGTGAAGGCTGGCGTAACGATCGAGCAGGGGATGCAATTCCTCGGCTTGAAGATGAAGAAGGAGGGCGATCAGTTTCGCTCGGCTTGTCCGGCGTGCAAGAGCGGCGGTGATCGCGCGCTCGTCGTCACACCAGCGAAGGGCTTCTATTGCTTCGGTGCGAAGAAGGGCGGCGACGTCATCGCGTTGGTGGCGCACATCCGTGGCTGCAATCAGCGCGAGGCGGCGACGGAGCTACAGGAGCGGTTTCTCGGAACAAGTACCAGTCATCACAGTACAAGTTCTACTGATACTGTTCCCGATACCACATCCAAGCCGCGCGAGGAAGCAACCGACGGTATGCAACCGTTGGCGCATCTCTCGACGGATCACGAAGCGATCGAGGCGCTCGGCCTCACCGCTGAGGTGTGCCAGGCGCTCGGCATCGGCTACGCCAGCAAGGGCGTGATGCGCGGTCGCGTCGTCTTTCCGCTGAGGACGGACGATGGACGGCTCTGCGGCTATGCCGGCCTCGCAACGAGCGCTGACATGAGCCCACTGATGCTTCTGCCGAAGAATTTGGCCGAGCGTATTCAGCCGCCCAAATCGGCAGCAAGCGACGTTCGTTCTTTCCTTCGGGTCGTGAAGTAACTCCAGCTCCTTAGATTTAGCGGTCAGCTAACTCTAGTGCGCTTGAATTAAGGGACACGGCCACGAAGCCGTGCATCCTATCTGCTTCTCGTAGTAGTCATTGCTCCCGTCGTCTGCAATCTCAAGCAGCTCTACGACCGCGATCTAAATAATTTCCGCCTGCTTTTTGAGTTGCGCGTGGTCGAGGTCGGAATCATTGTGACCCGCAGCTCGCACTTGGAGAACACGTTCAAGAAGCTCGGCATCTATTCGAGCTACGGCCAGTCCACCACGCACATGGACAAGCTGTTCCCTCGGATCGAAGGCGGTGGCGGAGGCGGATGTCCCATCCTTGCCTTTGGCATCACCGACAAGCTGTACGACGAGACGATGAGCGTAGAAGAGGCGAAGGCTCAAGCGAAGAAGGCCAAGAAGAAACTAGCCGACCAGTTGGACCTGTAGCGTGAAGGTAAAGATGACCCCCTCGGAGGATTTCCTCTCGGTCGTGAAGAAGAAGAAATTTGGAACGGTGTTGGCTGACCCCCCGTGGCAGTTCATCAACCGGACGGGCAAGGTCGCGCCCGAACACAAGCGGCTCAATCGCTATGACACCTTGACCGTAGATCAAATCTGCGAGCTTCCGGTCAAGGACACGCTCGCGGACGTAGCGCATCTCTACCTGTGGGTGCCGAACGCTCTCCTACCCGATGGCCTCCGCGTCCTCTCTGCATGGGGCTTCGGCTACAAGTCCAATCTCATCTGGCACAAGGTCAGGAAAGACGGTGGACCGGACGGCCGTGGTGTGGGCTTTTACTTCCGGAACGTCACCGAGATTTTGCTCTTCGGGGTGAAGGGGAAGAACGCGCGCACGAAAGCGCCCGGACGCCGCCAGGTCAATTTCATGGCGACCAGGAAGCGGGAGCATTCTCGGAAACCTGACGAACAATATAAGATCATCGAGGACTGCTCTTACGGACCGTATCTTGAGATGTTTGCGCGCGGGCCGCGCTCCGGCTGGACCGTATGGGGGAACCAGGCCGAGGACTACGAGCCGACGTGGCCGACGTACGCCAATCATTCCCAGGCTGCCGCTGGTAAGTAGCCCGAGTGCGCTAGAATAAGCGCAGCTCCTCTCCGCGATTCGACGCCCGACTGTTCGGACGCCGATAGCGAAGAGGAATTGTTCGATGACACTCATGCTTCACGCCGGAGCGAATCCGGTGGACTACGACGGCCTACGGCAGCTCGAAACGCCGCAGCCGACTGAAACGCACATGCCGATCCCGCACTTTCGCGTGGTCGATCTCATCGCTCACTCGCTGGCTTACCACGGCCACCAGGTGACGGAGCAGCACTTCGGCGTCACGCCGGATGGTGCCCGCTTCTTCGGCGTTCTCTGCCTCAAGAGCGACTACACCGGCTACACCGACATGGTGGGCCTACGGAACAGCCATGACCGGAAATTCCCGGTCGGCGTCTCGTTCGGCTCCCGCGTCTTCGTTTGTGACAATCTCGCCTTCGCTGGCGATCACGTCATCAAGCGCAAGCACACGGCCAAGCTCAAGCGTGATCTTCCCGGCCTCATCGGCGAGATCATCGAGCCGCTGGCGCTGCAACGCGAGGCTCAGCAGAAGCAGTTCGATCATTACCGCTCAACGGCGCTGACGGACGCTCGCGCTGACGCCGCGATCATGCAGATGTACCGAAACCAGGTCATCGGCGTGCAGAAGATCGCTGACGTGCTCAAGCAGTGGGAAGAGCCGGCCTGCGATTGGGGTGACAAGACCGGCTGGCGTCTCTTCAACGCCGCCACGTTCGCGCTCACCGGCCGCGTCTCGGAGAACCCGAAGGCTACGGCCGAGCTGCACAAGATCATCGACGGCACCTGTGAGCTCGTCGCATGATCGGGAACGCCAAGCGCGTCTATGCGCTCACCGGCTTCACGGTCGAAATCCGGCCGCGCGGGTTTTTCTACAAGAAGACCTACGCGGACGATGGCTGGCGCGGGCCCTACAGCTCCATGGCCTCCGTCACGCTCATGCTCGCGCGGGAGTTTCTGCGCGAGATCGTGCGGCGGGACGAACCGCATCGGCTACCGCAATGAGGCTGCTTCTCATCCATGGCCGCTTCGACCCGGACGAGACGATGGAGGATTGGGGCTTCAACGGCCCCGACATCGAGGGAGTCGAAGCGCTCCACGTCACATACCAACAGACCTATGTGCTGCATTTCACGGACGCCGCGGCGGCCACGAAAGCACACGCACTGACCGGCTGGCCGTACTTCGACCAGGACGCGCTTGAGCTGACGTTCCACGACGACATGCTCAAGACCGTTTGCGTCGCGGCCGATGGCCCGGCAATGTTCTTTGGCGATTGGGAGCTTCAGCTCCCTCGCTGACCTTGGGGCACCGCTTTCGGTGCCCCTTCTCATTGCTCCTCTACACTTCTCACCAACAACGGGGTAAGAAGCTGGGTAGCACCACGGTGCTCTCGGACCGAAACTGTTCTGCCTCAGTTGGTTAGGCAGTCAGTGCGAGTTTGACCGGGGGCACCATCCTGCTTCGCGCTTCGACCGGGGGCCCTTGCTTAGGGCGTCGTATCACCCGAACAATTTGGACAACCAGTAGAAAAGCGCGGCCACGCCCGCGGCGGCCGGGATCGTGATGATCCAGGCGGTGACGATTTCCCGCGCCACGCCCCAGCGCACCGCCGATACCTTGCGGGCGGCGCCGACGCCGATGATGCTGCCTGTGATGGTGTGCGTGGTGGAGACGGGAACGCCGAGTTCCGTCGCCACGAACAGCATGATCGAGCCGCCGGTCTCGGCACACGCACCCTGCATGGGCGTCAGTCGCGTGATCTTCGATCCCATGGTCTTCACGATGCGCCAGCCGCCCGCGAGCGTGCCGGCGGCGATCGCCGTCTGGCAGGCCAGCACTACCCAGAGCGGAACGTAGAATTTCGTGCCGAGATGGCCCTGCGAGTAGAGCAGCACGGCGATGATGCCCATCGTCTTCTGCGCATCGTTGCCGCCGTGGCCCAGCGCATAGGCCGAGGCCGAGACGAACTGCAGGCGGCGGAAGATGTGGTCGACGCCATAGGGCGTGAAGCGCACGAACAGCCAGGAGACCAGCACGACCAGCAGCAGCGCGACGATGCAGCCGAGCCCCGGCGCCAGCACGATGCCGGCGACCGTTTTCATGACGCCGTCCCAGACCACGGCGGAAAATCCGGCCTTGGCCAGCCCGGCGCCGACCAGCCCGCCGATCAGGGCATGCGAGCTGGAGGACGGGATGCCCAGCCGGTTGGTGATGAGCTGCCAGGTGATGGCGCCGGCCAGCGCGCCGAAGATCACGCGCGCGTCGATGATGTCGGCATGCACGATGCCGCGGCCGACGGTCTCGGCGACGTGCAGGCCGAAGACCAGGAAGGCGACGAAGTTGAAGAAGGCGGCCCACGCCACGGCGTAGTGCGGCCGCAGGACGCGCGTCGACACGATCGTCGCGATCGAATTGGCCGCGTCGTTCATGCCGTTGAGGAAATCGAACGCGATCGCGATGGCGATCAGCGCGATCAGCAGCGGAAGCGCGAGCGTGCCCGAGTCCATCGTTCTGTGCGATTGCGCGTAGGCTCAGACGTGCTCGATGACGATGCCGTGCATCACGTTCGCCACGTCGTCGAAGCGGTCAACCACCTTCTCCAGATGGTCGTAGATCTCGTTGCCGACATAGAAGGCGAGCGCATCGCCCCCGACATTGGCGCGATAGAGGGCGCGCAATCCCTTGTCGTGCAGCTCGTCGGCGCGGCCCTCGAGGGCGGAGATCCGCGCGGTGAGATCGCTGATATGCGCCGCCTCGGTGCCGAGCGATCGCAGCAGCGGCACCGCCTCCTGCACCAGCTCGGCGCAGCGCACGATGGCGTCGGCCATCTCGCGCATCTCGGCCGTGAACTGCTTCTGCTCGAACAGCTCGATCCCCTTCGCCGTCTTCTGCATCTGGTCGATGGTGTTGTCCATCGAGGTGATCAGATCGCGGATATTGCCGCGGTCGAACGGCGTGATGAATGTGCGGCGCACGGCGATCAGCACCTCGCGAGTCACGTTGTCGGCGTCCTGCTCGCGATCCATCACGATCTTGAAGTTGGATTGGACCGCCGGACCGCCCTCGAGCATCGCCCGGAGCGCCTTCGCACCGGCGAGGACGGCGTGGGAATGGTCGGCAAAGAGCTGGAAGAAGCGCTCTTCCTTCGGCATCAAGGCCTGGATCCACTTGAACATCAATGCTCCGTCGCTTCGCCGACGCACGTATTGATAACGCGCACCCCTGCCAAAGCAACCTGCGGAACCGAGCTATCCCCATCTGCGTTGTTTGCCGGTAAGCCCACTTCCTTCTTGCCAGCGCTTGGGCGCGGCGCGACGCTCCGCCTACAGGAGGAAACCATGGCACCCGACTCCGCAACGCTTTCCGCGCACAAGACGTCCGGCCAGAAGGTGGCGCACGCGCGCCTCGCCGAACCCAAGCTGGTGAAGGGCCGGCGCGACTTCTTCTCCTATCGCGATCTCGGGGTGGCCGAAGGCAGCGCCGGCAACATGCGCGCCCAGGTCATGAAGTCGAGCAAGGGTATGAGCCAGCCGACGGGCTGGCACTATCACGAGTGCGACGGCCAGTTCATCTACATCCTCAAGGGCTGGGTCGACCTGCAGTTCGAGGACGGCCGCACGATCCGCGTCGAGGAGGGCGATTCGCTCTTCATCCCGGGCTACATGCGGCACAACGAGATCCGCACGTCGGAGGAGATGGAGATCCTCGAAGTGTCCACGCCCGGCGTGATGGGCACCAAGCCCTGCGATCCACCGGCGGGTTTCAAGGGCTGATACCGCTCGAATGACGAGGCCCCTGCCGGCCTGGCGGTCGCTGCTGTTCGTTCCGGTCCTGTCGGAACGCTTCCTCGCCAAGGCCCATACGCGCGGCGCCGACGCGCTGATCCTCGATCTCGAGGATTCGATCCTGCCCGCGAACAAGGAAGCGGCGCGCCAGGCGCTGGCGGCGGCGGTGCCGCGCGTCGCGCAGGACGGCGCCGATGTCGTGGTGCGCATCAACCGGCCGCTCGAGCTCGCCGTGCCCGACATCGCGGCCGCGGTCATGCCGGGCGTGGCGGCGCTGATGCTGCCCAAGGTGATCGGGCCCGAGCACGTCCGGCTGCTGGGCGAGCTGGTGACGACGCGCGAGCAGGCGCTCGGCATGGAGGTCGGCCATACGCGTTTCTTGGTGCTGATCGAAGGGCCGGAAGCGCTGCCCCATCTCTATGCGATCGCCGCCTCGCCGCGCATGGCCGGCATGTCGGTCGGCGGCGAGGACATGGCGACCGAGCTCGGTGCCACGCCTTCCGCCGACAGCATGTACGTCTTCGCCATGCACGGGCTGGCGGCCTGCCGCACCGCCGGCATCCTGCCGATGGGCTCGATGGGCCAGCTCGCCAAGATCGACGATCTCGACTCGTACCGCGCCGGGCTGAAGCGCGGCCGCGCGCTTGGCTTCACGACGGCGTCCTGCATCCATCCCGCGCACGTGCCGATCATCAACGAGGAGTACGGCGCCTCCGATGCCGAGATCGACCGCGCCAAGCGGCTGATCGCGGCCTTCCACAAGGCCGCCGCGGCGGGCGAGGGCGCTGTCGCCTTCGAAGGTAGCATGATCGATCTGCCGGTGGTCGAGCGCGCCCGCCGCTTGCTGGCACGCGCGGCGATGTGGAAGCGCTAGACAAGGTATGACCTCATCCTGAGGAGCGCCCGAAGGGTGAGGTGAGCGCCGGTTACAAGACACGACCTCATCCTGCGGGTCCCTCCTCAGGGTGAGGTGGGCGCCGGTTACAAGGCACGACCTCATCCTGAGGAGCGCCCGAAGGGCGCGTCTCGAAGGATGGCAACAGGCAAGGCGCTCGTTTCCACCCTTCGAGACGGGACCCTGCGGGTCCCTCCTCAGGGTGAGGTGAGCGTCGGTCACAATGCATGACCTCATCCTGAGGGTCCCTCGTCAGGGTGAGGTGAGTCCGTTTAGGGCGCCAGCATCGTTTGAGGCTCAACCGGCCGTGACCGGCCCGGGCCGGTCGAGGCCGACGCCGTTCAGATGGCCGAAGGAGCGGTGAAGCCGCTCGATGATGGCGGGCGGCAGCGGCGGGGCAAGGATGGAGTCGATGTTCGCCTGCACGTGCGCCTTGTTGCCGGTGCCGAACAGGACGACATCGACGCCCTTCTCGTGGCGCGCGTAGCGGTAGGCGGCTTCCGTGATGCTTCGGGCGCCGCTGTCGGCGAGCAGGAAGCCGAGCGGATCGCCGCCGTCGGAAAGCACCGAGCGGTCGAGCTGGCCCTGCGCGACGAGCCTGGCGAAGACGTCGCGGCGGTAGGCTTGGTTGCTGAAGATGTTGCGGACGACGAACATCAGTAGCGTGCCGATGCCCCGGCGCTCGGTCACCGGAAAGATCCTCTGGCGCGCGCCCTGGTTGGCGAGGCTGTAGGCCAGCATCATGACTTCCCACGGCGCTTCCTGGACCGCTTGAGAGAGCATCTTCTGCTCGGGATCGTTGGGCCCGGTCTCGGTGATGCCGATATGGCGCACCTTGCCCTGCTCCTTGAGCCTGGCGAGCGCGGGGGCGAGCACGTCGCGATGGTGCGCGTAGGCGTCGGGCCGCACGGCGTGGAAATGGAAGACGTCGACATGGTCGAGCCGCAGCCGCTTCAGGGCAGCCTCGACCTTGCGCGTCACCGTGTCGGCGGTATCGTTCGCGCCGAACAGCGCCTTGGTCGAGATCACGAGCTTGCTGCGGTCGTACGAGCGGATCGCAGTGCCCACGATCTCCTCGGTGCCGTAGGCCTCGGCGGTGTCGAGAAAGTTGACGCCGAGATCGATGGCGGTGCGCACGACCGCCACGCACTCGTCGAAGCTCGCGCCGCGGCCCAGGCCCAGGCGGCTGTTGCCGCCGCAGCCGAGCCCCGCGACGCTGACCGTGAGGCCGGTCTTGCCGAGCGGCCGGTAATCCATTCAGCGCGCCATCCCGGCCGCGCCGTCCGGCACGTCGTAGAAGGCGAGCGTCATTGAGACGCTGGTATAGTGGCCCATCAGGGTGATGACGTCGGTGATGCCGACATGGCCCAGCGCCTTGACCGCGCGCTCGTAGAGGCCGCGCGACGCCCAGCGCCCGGCGGAAAGCACGATCGCCATCTCGTAGACGACCTGTTCGCGCTCGTCGTCGAACGAAGTCGGCAGGCCGGCGAGGATCGCCTCGACCTTGGCCGCCGGCAGGCCGGCCGCCTTGGCGATCCGTTCGTGCGCCGAGGTCGGATAGGCCGCGCGCCAATGGCTGGTGATGACGCAGACGGCGATCTCGCGCTCGCGTTCGCTCAGGGAATATTGGCCGGCCTGGAAATGCGCGCCGAACGGGCCGGCGACCTTGGCGAGCTTGGGATTGTGCACCCAGATCTTGGTCGGGCCGGGCAGCCGGCCGCGCGCGGCGATCAGCGCGTCGTAGCCCGCCTGCTGCTCGGGCGTCATCTTCTCGTACGGGATTTCGGCATAGCGGCCGAAGGTCGGCGTCTCGGGCATCGGCCTCGTTCCTTCCCTGGTGTGGTCCTGAACCCGCATCGAGGGATGGATCGGCCGCTGTGTCAATTGCGCTCTAGACCTCGCAACGGATGAGCCAGTCGCGGGCGCTCGCCAGATCCTCGAAGCTCTGGATCCGGATCGGCTTGAGCTGCGACTGGATCGCCTCGGTGGTCAGGCGGCCGAAATATCCGGCCGGCCTTTTGCTCGCGGCGGCCCGGAAGCCCGCCTTCAGCGCCCGGGGCAGCCAATCCTCCAGGATCCATGCCTGGTCGACGCGATCGATGGCGGAGAACGACGTGTCGTCGCCCAGGATCTTCCGCGCGCCGTGCACCTTGATCAGCTCGAGCAGCTTCTCGTGCACGTAGCGGAGCTGCAGGCGCGAGGCGTAGCGCCGCCAGGTGACGACGATGCCCGGTATCTCGGGATCGTAGTCGATGCAGCAGATCGGGTTGTCGCGAATATCCTCGGCGAGCCGGCGGCTTTCCGGCGATTCCCGGCCAAGCAGCTCCTCGAGCTCCGCCATCGATTGTGGGACGCCCGCTTCCATGTCCGGCGTGTTTGGCGAAGGACGCTGGCTGCGTCAATTCACGAACGTTATATAAATCGGCCAACGAACAACAATCCAGCCTTCGGGAGGACGACATGGCGACTATCACGACGGCGCTGACGCGCTTGCTGGGCATCCAGCACCCCATCCTGCTGGCGCCGATGGGATCGGCGGCGGGCGGCAAGCTCGCCGCGGCGGTCACGCATGCCGGCGGCTTCGGGCTGGTCGGTTCGGGCTACGCCGACGAGAAGGCGATCCGCAAGGAACTGGGCGAGGCGGGCAACGCCAGCGTCGGCATCGGTTTCATCCTGTGGGCGCTCGACAAGAACCCGAAGGCGTTGGACGTGGCGCTCGATGCCAAGCCGTCCGCCGTCATGCTGTCGTTCGGCGACCCCACGCCCTACACCAGGAAGGTCAAGGCGGTGGGCAGCAAGATCATCTGCCAGGTGCAGACGCTCGAGCAGGCGAGGCAGGCGGCCGATGCCGGCGCCGACATCATCATCGCGCAGGGCCGCGATGCCGGCGGCCATTCCGGCATGACCCGCGGCACGATCGGCCTGGTGCCGGCGGTCGTCGACGCGGTCGGGCCGTCGATCCCGGTCGTCGCCGCCGGCGGCATTGCCGACGGGCGCGGCCTCGCCGCGGCACTGGCGCTCGGCGCGTCGGGCGTGTCGATGGGCACGCGCTTTACCGCAACGCGCGAATCTCTGTGGGACCAGGCGATGAAGGAGAAGGCCGTGGCCTCGGGCGGCGACGACACGGCGCAGACCCGGGTGTTCGACATCGTGCGGGGTGCTGCATGGCCCGCGATCTATCCCGGCCGGGCGCTGCGCAACCAGTTCTTCGCTGAGTGGCACGGCAAGGAAGAGGCGCTGGCCGGCCAGCAGAAGCAGGTCGAGACCGGCTATCTCGCAAGCGCCGCCGACGATTTCAGCCAGCGCGTCGTGTGGACCGGCGAAGGGGTCGACCTCGTGCGCGACATCCCCTCCGCGCGCGACGTGATCGAACGTACGGTCGATCAGGCCGCCGCAGTCTTGAAAGCGGGTGCCGCCCTGATCGGCGATTAACCGAAAAGACAAGCCATTTCAAAGGCTTGCCTATAGTGTCAGTTCGTTTGGCGCTTTTCTGCCCGCGGGCCGCTAGCGGACCTTCAGCACCAGCTTGCCCCGGAGATGGCGGGCCGCGCTGACGGCGAGCGCCTCGGCGGCCTTGGCGAGCGGGAATTCCTGAACGTGCGGCGCGCGCACCGCGCCTATCTTGCGCAGCTCCAGCACGCGCTCGAGATGCGGCCGGTCGCGGCCGACCGCCGGCCGCAGCGACTGCACGTCGCTTCGGTCGGGCTTGGGCGCCTGCCCGCCCGAGGCGATGAAGGCGGCGCGGCCGCCCGGCTTCAGCACCTTGAACGAGCGCAGGGCGACGTCGTCACCCACCGTGTCGAAGACGGCGTCGACGTTGCTCACCGCCTTGGTGAAGTCGGTGGTCTTGTAGTCGATCACCTGATCGGCGCCGAGCTCGCGCAGGTAGGAAGCGTTGGCGGCACTCGCGGTGGTGATCACCCGGGCGCCGATATGCTTGGCGACCTGGATGGCGAAGCTCGCCACACCGCCCGCACCGCCCTGGATCAGGATGGTCTCGCCTTTCTTGAGCTTCAGGCAATCCTCGATCGAGCACAGCGCGGTGAGGCCGGTGAGCGCGAGCGCAGCCGCCTCGACATGGCTCATCGAGGCGGGTTTCCTGGCGATGATCGCGGCGCCGACCGCAAGCTTCTCGCAATAGGTGCCGTCGCGGCCGCCTTCGAGAACGCCGAACACCTCATCGCCGACCTTGAGATCGGCGACGCCTCCGCCGACGGCGGCAACCGTGCCGGAGAAATCGCGGCCGATGATCAGCGGAAAGGCGGTCTGCTTGTAGTCGCCGGCGACGACCTTCCAGTCGGCCGCATTGATGCTCGCGGCATGGACGTCGACCACGACCTGCCCTGCGCCGGCCTTCGGGTCGGGAAGATCGCCATAGGTCAGGACCTCCGGTCCGCCGAATTTCTCGATGTAGGCTGCCTTCATGATGCGCGTTCCTCCCTGACCCATAGTAGCCGGCCATGCTAGGACTTCGCCAATGGCCCGCAATCGCCTGATCCTCGATACCGATGGCGGCGTCGACGACGCCCAGGCGCTGCTGCTGCTGATCGGCGCCGGCTGCGCGCCCCATGCCATCACCACCGTGTTCGGCAATGTCGACCTCGAGGCCGCGACGCAGAACATCCTGGCGACCCTCGCGGTCGCCGGCGCCGACATCCCGGTCCACAAGGGGGCGGCCGAGCCCCTGGCGCAGGAGCTGATCCATGCGCGCCATGTGCATGGCGAGGACGGGCTGGGCGGCGCGCCGCGGCCGCCGACGATTGCCGACGTCGCAAGCTCCGATGGCGTCGGTTTCCTGGTCGCCGAGTTCCTGGCGGCGGCCGCGCGCGGCGAGAAGATCGATCTCCTGGCCATCGGCCCGCTCACCAATCTGGCGATGGCGCTGCGCCTGCGGCCCGCCGTCGCCCAGGGGATGGGCCGGCTCACCATCATGGGCGGCACGGTCTACGGCCGGGGCAACGTCACGCCCGCCGCCGAGTTCAACATCTTCGCCGATCCCGAAGCGGCGGCCATCGTCTTCCGCGCCGACATCGACACGGTCGTCGTGCCGTGGGAGCCGTGCGTGTCGCACTTCCTCGAGGGTGCCGAGGTCGACCGCCTGTTCGCCAAGGTCCCCGAGAGCCCTCTCAAGGAATTCTCCCTGGCGCTCGCCCGGCACGCGCGCGCCAACGACGTCAAGCGCGGCCACATCGACGCCTTGCGCTTCGTCGATCCGCTGGCGGCCGCTGTGGTGCTCGAGCCCGCGATCGTGACGCGGTCGCTCACCGCCTCGGTCGACGTGGCGCTGGCGCCCGGCATTTCCCGCGGCATGACGATCGTCGATCCGTCGGGCCGGCTCGGCACGCCGAAGGTCACGATCGTGGAGGAGGCGCGGATCGACCGGTTGGCGGCGCTGTATGCGGCCTCGATCGGCGGCCGCATTTGACGGGCGAACGGGGCCAAGCGCTTAATCCGCTCATGACGGCCCCTTCCGCCCGCTACCGCATCGGCATCGATACCGGCGGCACGTTCACCGACATCGTCCTCGTCGACCGCGCGAGCGGCGCCATGCACGTCACCAAGGTGTCGAGCACGCCCGCCAATCCGGCGATCGGCCTGGTGAAAGGCGTCAACCAGATCCTGCAGCCGATCGGCGGCAAGCCGGCAGATGTGGCGGGCCTTGCACACGGCACCACCGTCGCCACCAATGCGCTGCTGCAGGGCCAGATCCAGTCGCTTGGCCTGATCGTCACTTCAGGCTTCCGCCATATCCTCGAGATTGCCCGTCAGTCCGTGCCCGAGGGTTACGGCAATTCCTATTTCTGGGTGAAGCCCGATCGCCTGGTGCCGCTGCAGTTCGTGCGCGAGGTCGGCGGGCGGCTCGACTTCCGCGGCAACGAGATGCGGCCACTTGACGAGGAGAGCGTGCGGGCGACCGCGCGCTATTTCAAGGCGCACGGCATTCGCGCCATCGGTATTTGCCTGATCCATTCCTATGCCAATGCGGCGCACGAACGCCGCGCCGCCGAGATCGTGGCCGAAGAATATCCTGAGGCGACGCTGTCGCTCTCGTGCGTCGTGCTGCCGGAATATCGCGAATACGAGCGCGCGGTGACGACCTTGGTCGACGCCTTCGTGAAGCCCTACATGGAGCGCTATCTGCAGCGGGTGCATGACGAGCTGGGGCCGCTCAAGGACACGCCTTTCCTGGTCATGCAGTCGAGCGGCGGCGTGGCGAGCACCGACCAGGTGGTGAAGAAGCCGATCACCACGGCCCTGTCGGGCCCGGCGGCAGGCGCGCTGGGCAGCGCGGTGATCGCCGAGCTGGCGGGCTTCCCCAACCTCGTGACGCTCGATGCCGGCGGCACTTCGACCGACCTTTGCCTGATCGAAGGCGCCAAGCCGCACATCACCAACGGCGGCTCGGTCGGCGACTTTCCGGTGCGCATCCCGATGATCGACATCGAGACCATCGGTACCGGCGGCGGCTCGATCGCCTGGATCAGCCGCGAAGGCCATCTCAAGGTCGGACCGCGCAGCGCCGGCGCCGAGCCCGGGCCGATGTGCTATCCCAACGGCGGCAACGAACCGACGATAACCGACGCCAACCTCGTGCTGGGGCGGATTCCGCCGGCGCTGATCGGCGGCGGGATCGCGCTCAATGTCGAGCGTGCCAAGGCGGGGATCGCCGTGCTCGCCAGGCGCCTGCCGGGCAGCATGACGGTCGAGCAGCTGGCGAGCGGCATCATCGAGATCGCCAACTGGAACCAGGCCAACGCCATTCGCCAGATGACCATCCAGCGCGGCATCGACCCGCGCGACTTCGCCCTGCTATCGTTTGGCGGCGCCGGACCGGCGCAGTCGCCGGCGGTCATGGATCTCCTGGGCATGAAGGCCTGCATCGTGCCGCCCAATCCCGGCAATCTCTCGGCGTTCGGCCTGCTTGCGGTCGACTGGCGCACCGATCACATCGTCACCAAGGTGATGCATGAGCAGTCGGTCGACCTTGCCGTCGTCGCCGCGAATTATGCGGCGCTGGAGAAGGAAGCGACCGAGACGTTGCGCCGCGACGGCATCGAGGCCGGCCGCATCCGGCTCGTGCGCGAAGCCGACCTGCGCTATGCCGGCCAGTCGATGGAGGTGCGCGTGTCGGCGCCTTCCGGCGCGGTCGATGGCAGGTTCCTGAAGGCGCTGATCGACGCCTTCCATGCCGCGCACCGGCGCACCTTCGGCTACGACTATGCCGGTCAGCAGCAGATCGAGATCGTCAATCTCTGCGTCTCGGGCTTCGGGCTGGTCGAACGGCCCGCGGTGCCCAAGCTTGCCGCGCGCGACGCAACGCCGGCGCGCAAGGCAGTGCGGCCGGTCTATTTCGGCAATGGCTTCCAGGACACGGCGGTTTATGACCGTGCCTCGCTGGTGCCGGGCTTCCGCGTCAACGGTCCGGCCGTCGTCGAGGAGTTCGGCTCGACCACCGTGGCTTTTCCCGGCCAGCACATCGATGTCGATCCCTATGGCATCATGATCGTCCGGCCGAACAAGCATCTGGAGGTCGTCCGATGAGCTCGACCCAGTCGTCCGTTCGGCCCTGGCCGAAGGCGCCGGCGACGGCGCGCAAGACCTACGATCCGATCATCCTGCAGATCGTCGAAGGCACGCTGAATTCGATCGAGGCCGAGATCGAGCACGCCATCGAGCGAACGGCGCGCTCGCCGATGATCCGCGAGGCGCACGACTATCGCGTCGGCCTTTTCGACCGCTATTGCCGCAAGCTCACCGGCCGCTCCTATTCGGCGATGCCCAACGCGGTCGTGCGCGACTTTCCGCCGGAGACGATGCGGCCGGGCGACGTCTTCCTGATGAACGACACCTATCTCACCGAAGGCAGCATCGGCCATCTGCCGGATCTGTGCTCGACCGTGCCAGTGTTCCACGACGGCGAGATCGTGGGCTACATCCAGGCCTTCGGTCACCACGACGATATCGGCGGCCGAGTGCCGGGCTCGATGCCGGGCACGGCGGTGACGGTGTTCGAGGAGGGCCTCGCGATCCCGCCGGTCAAGCTCTACAGCGAGGGCGTGCGCAACGAGGCGCTGTTCACCGTGATCAAGCGCAACACGCGCGTGCCTGAGATGCTGGCGGCCGATCTCGACAGCGAGGTGCAGGCCTGCATCATGGGCGCGCGCCGCATGGCCGGTCTGTTCGAGCGCTTCGGCAAGGAACAGGTCGAGGCCTGCTTCCAGGCGATCCTCGACAAGTGCCGCGACATCTATGCCGACGAACTGTTGGCCAAGATCGCCGATGGCGAATATTCCTGGGAAGACTACGTCGAGCATGACGGCGTCACCGATCCCAAGCTGCACAAGCTGGCGCTCAAGATGATCAAGAAGGGCGGCCGCATCACGCTCGACTTCACCGGCACCGATCCGCAATCAAGCGGGCCGATCAACTGGCCGGCCGACTATGCCGATGGCGCCTTCCTGATCAAATGGATCGCGCCCATCCTGCGCAACCTTGCCGACACGCCCGAGCGCGCCGCCGAAATCCACGTCAACGAAGGCGTATGCGAGGTCTTCGACATCGTCTTCCCACCCAAGGGCACCTTGATCACGCCGGAATGGCCGGCCGCCACCAACGCGCGCTCCTTCGTGCTGTTGCGCTGCCTCGGCCTGCTGGCCGGCGTGGTGGCGCAGGCGGTCGATGGCCGCATGCCGGCCGATCAGGAGACGATCCGCTACACCGGCTTCTACGGCGAGGACCAGAACGGCAAGCCGTTCCTGTCGCGCGAGGTGCTGGGCGGCGGCTCAGGCGGCCGCTATTACGCCGATGGCAACGATGCCATCCATATCGTGCCCGACTCGCGCAACCAGCCCGCCGAATTCACCGAAACACGCTTTCCGCTGATCGTCGAGAAGCTGGCGCTCAAGACCGATTCGGGCGGCGCCGGCCTGCGCCGCGGCGGCATGGGCTACGAGAAGCATTACCGCGCGCTGGTCGACTGCAGGACCATCGTCACTGCGGATCGCGTACGGCTCGGCTGCTACGGCGTCAACGGCGGCAAGGCCGGCCAGCCGTTCTGCGTCACCGTCGATGTCGAGGGAAGCCCGCGCGATCTCGGTGGCCTGGTCGACGGCGAGCCGGTGTTGGCCGGTCAGGTCGTGCGCGTCGTCACCACGGGCGGCGGCGGCTGGGGCGATCCGCTCGAGCGCGAACCCGAGCGCGTGCTCAAGGACGTGATCGAGGGCCGCGTGTCGATCGACAGCGCGCGCAACGATTACGGTGTTGTTGTCGTCGATGAAAAGGTCGATGAGCCGGCCACGGCGAAGCTGCGGACGGCCAAGCGGGCGGAGCGCAAAGGGCCGCTGCCGATGATCGACCGCGGCGAGGGCCATGAGAAGTTCCTGCGCGGCGAGCACAAACCCAGATGGACCCAGAGCTGACACGGCTATCGGCCTGTGAACTTGTAAGTCTCATCAGGTCGAAGAAGACGAGCGCGCTCGAAGTGCTCGATGCGCATCTCGGGACGATCGAGCGGCTGAATCCGAAGCTCAATGCCATCGTCACGCTGGCCGCCGAACAAGCGCGGTCGGCCGCCCGCCACGCGAAGCTCGACACGCCGTTGGCGGGCCTGCCGATCGTCGTCAAGGACGTGACCGAGACGGCGGGCATCCGCACGACCTACGGTTCGCCGCTCTACAAGGACAACGTTCCGAAAGAAGACGCCGAGATCGTTCGCCGGTTGAAAGCCGAGGGTGCGATCGTGCTTGGGAAGACCAACACGCCCGAATTCGCCACTGGCGCCCATACGGTGAACGAGCTGTTCGGCGTCACGCGCAATCCGTGGAACCCAGCGCTCAGTCCGGCAGGCTCGTCCGGCGGCTCCGCCGTCGCGGTGGCGACCGGCATGGTGCCGCTGGCGCACGGCACGGATTTCGGCGGCTCGGTGCGCGTACCGGCGGCGTTCTGCGGCCTGGTCGGGATCCGGCCGACGCCCGGCCTCACGCCCAATCATCCGATGGCGCTCGCTTGGGATCCGGGACAAGTCCACGGTCCGCTGGCGCGAACCGCCGAGGATGCGGCGTTGCTGCTCGACGCCATGGTGGGCTTCAGCCGCATTTCTCCCATCTCCGTTGCTCCGCCATGGAAGAGCGCGCTGGCGGCGGTCGAGGCGACCAACGATGCCAAGGGTCTGCGCGCGGCTTATGCCCCCGACATCGCCGGAATCGGCGTCGATGGCGAGATCGCCGCCGAATGCCGGCGCGCCGCGCTCGGTTTGCGGGCCGCGGGGGCCTCGGTCGATGAGATCGAGTTCAACGTCTATGACGGACGCGAACCTTTCATGGCCTGGCGGGGCGCGTGGATGGTCGGCCAGCGCTATCCCGAACTCGCGCGGCTGGAGGAGTTCGGCGCCAACCTGCAGGGCAACGTTAAGGCGGGATTGAAGGTGACGGCGCTCGATCTCGCGGCGGCGGAACAGAAGCGCGCAGCCGTTTTCGCGCGCTTCGTCGCGTTGTTCGAGAAGTATGACGTACTGCTGACCCCGACTGCAGCCGTGCTGCCGTTCCCGGTCGAGAAGAACTTCCCCGACGAGATCAACGGCCGCCGGCTGGAGAACTACATCGATTGGCTGGCACAGTCGTTCCTGGTCACCCTGGTCAGCCTGCCGGCCGCCAGCGTGCCCGCCGGCAAGACCCGGGCAGGGCTGCCGGTCGGCCTGCAGATCGTGGCGCCGCGCTTCGAGGAGCCGCGCATCCTGGGCGTCGCCAAGCTGGTGCAGCGCGCCAATCCGATCGGCCGGCCGCCTCAGGCCTGAGCGGCTCGGGCGAAGGCCGCGAGGCTCGTGGGTTCGCGGCCGAGCAGCCAGCGCAGGGTGTTGGGACTGCCGGTGAGGCCGTGCCGCTCGTAGTAGCGGAACATCTTGATCAGCGTCTCCGCTTGCGGCCCGCGGAGCCCGCTTCGCGAGCGCCACGCCTCGATGGTTTCGGCTTCGACGCGCACCGGGTGGGCGAGGGCGTCGCTCAGGATCGCCGCGACCTCGATCTGGCTGAGCGGCGGGGTGCCGACCAATTCATAGGTTGCTCCTGCGTGACCGTCCTCAGTCAGCACCTTGGCGGCAACTTCCCCGACATCGCCGAGATCGACCAGGCTGATGCGCGTGGCGGCGGGATAGGGCGTGCGATGCACTCCGGACCCGATGGCTGGCCAGTTGGCCAACAAGTTCTGCATGTAGGCGGTGGGCTGCAGGATCGTGACGTCGAGTCCGGAGGCGAACAACAGCTCCTCGACGCGCATCTTGTTCCAGTGATGCGGCATGTCCTCGATCTGCGGGTGCAGGACGGAGTGATAGACGAAGCGCTTGATGCCGGCGGTGCGCGCCGCGGCGATTGCATTCTTGCCGAACAACACTTCGTCGGGACTGACGTTCGGACAGATGTGATAGATCGCACGCGCACCTTCGGCTGCGCGGGCGAAGGCTTCTCGATCGGCCATCGACGCCATGGACCGCGTCATGGCGCGCACTTTCTGCCCGTGCGCCGCCAATGCTTGGCTGACGGCCCGGCCGGTCTTGCCGCCCGCGCCGGTGACCAGGATCATTTGCCGTTCGCGATTGCCCAGACCTTGCTGGGATTGAGCGGAATCTCGAGGATCTCGATCTTCCTGCTCGGCAGGTCGAGCGCGTCCTCGATCGCCTGCGCGAACAGCGGCCCGACCGGAATGGCGCCGGCCTCGCCCGCGCCCTTGGTGCCGAGCGGGTTGAGCGGCGACTTGGTGACGACGTGCTCCTGCTCGATGCGCGGCACTTCGAGCGCGGTCGGCAGCAGGTAGTCGGCAAGCGAGGCGCTGAGCAGCTGGCCGTTCTCGTCGAACGCCAGCTTCTCGTAGAAGGCGTTGCCGATGCCCTGCGCCACACCGCCCTGGATCTGGCCGGCCAGGATCAGCGGATTGATGACTGTGCCGCAATCGTGCACGACCACGTATTTCTTGATCGCGGTCATCAGGGTTTCGGGGTCGACCTCGACGATCATGGCGTGCACGCCGCTCGCGGTGGCGCCGCGCGCCGGCGCGAAATACTGCGTGGCCTCGAGACCGGGTTCGGTGCCGGGCCGCACCGCGCCGCGCAACGGGTTCGCCATGCCCGCAAGCTCGGCCAGTGTGATCGAGCGCGACGGCGCTCCGGCGATCGAGACCTTGCCGTCCTCGATCACCAGATCGTCTTCGGAGCACTCGAAATGCTCGCCGGCGAATTTCAGGATCTTGTGCCGCACCGACTTGGCGGCCTCGTTGACGGCATTGCCGGCCACCACCGCGCCCCGGCTGGCAAAAGTGCCGGCACCCCAGTGGAACCGGTCGGTGTCGCCGGTCACGATATCGACCTCGGCGGGCGAGACGCCGACCTGGTCGGCGACGATCTGGGCGAAGCTGGTGAAATGGCCCTGGCCTTGCGTGCCGACGCCGGTTGCCACGCTCACCTTGCCATTGTTCTGCACCTGTACGCGCGCGCCCTCATACGGGCCGATGCCGGTGCCCTCGACGTAGCAGACCACACCAATGCCGACATGGCGGCCCTCGGCGCGCAGCCGCGGCTGCTCCTTGTCGATGAACTCGCGATAGCCGATCGCCGCCAAGGCCTTGTCGAGCGCCGGTTGATAGTTGCCGCTGTCGTACTCAAGCGGCGCGTAATCCTGGTAGAGGATCTCGTTGTTGAAGGGGAAGGCGTCGGGCGGAATGAAATTGCGCCGGCGGATCTCGGCGCGGTCGATCCCCAGATCGCGCGCGGCGATGTCGAGCAGGCGTTCGACCACGAACACGCCGTGCTGACGGCCCGCGCCGCGATAGGGCGTGACGATGGTGAGGTTGGTGAACACCGAGGTGAAAGTGCTGTCGTAGGCCGGCACGACATACGGCCCCAGCATCGTGCACTGGCTGTTGATCGGCACGGTGAGGCCGTAGGGATTGTAGGCGCCGGTGTCGAACAGGAACTCGTCCTTGAGTCCCAGGATGCGGCCATCCTTGTCGAGCGCGATCTCCGCGTCGTGGATCTGGCTGCGCTCCTGGGTCGTGGCGAAGAAATGCTCGAGCCGATCCTCGATCCACTTGACCGGCCGTTCGAGCTTCATCGCCGCCCACGGCACGATCACTTCCTCAGGATAGAACATCATGATCTTTGGGCCGAAGCCGCCGCCGACGAACGGCGCGATCACGCGCACCTGTCTCTCGCTGAGGCCGAACACGCCGGCCAGGCCGTTGCGCACGAACACCGGCGCCTGCGTGGTGTCCCAGATGGTGAGTTGGCCGGCACGCGCATCCCATTGCGAGACCACGCCGCGGGTTTCGATCGGCGAGGAGCAGCCATGGTCGTAGTGGAAGCGTCGGCGGACGATGTGGGCCGCCTTGGCTGCCGCGGCGGCATAGTCGCCCTTGGCCTGGCGCGCGCGCGAGGCGATGTTGGACGGCGCATCGGCGTGGACCAGGGACGCACCGGGCGCGATCGCCCTCTCGAGATCGACTACGGCGGGGAGTGGTTCGAGCTCCAACTCGATATCGGCCAGCGCGTCTTCGGCGATGTAGCGGCTCTCGGCAATCACCACGGCGACTGCTTCGCCGACATGGCGAACCTTGTCCCTGGCGAGCGGTGTCTGGGTGCGGGCGTTGAACACCAGCTCCTTGATCGGCGGCGGCGACACGACCAGCGGACCCGGCTTGTTGAACGATCCGAGATCATCGGCTGTGAACACCGCGACCACGCCCGGGTGGTTACGCGCGGCCGCCACATCGAGCCGTTTGATGCGGGCATGCGCCATCTGGCTGCGCAGGAAGGCGGCGTGCAGCAGGCCGGGCAGCTCGACATCGTCGATGAACAGGGCCTTGCCGGTCAGCAGGCGGCGGTCCTCGTTGCGCTTCACCGGGGCGCCGAAATAGCGCGTGGTCATGGCCGCGCCATCCGTTTGGCCGCCAGCAGCATCGCATCGACGATATGCTGGTAGCCGGTGCAGCGACAGAGATTGCCGGACAGCGCCTCGCGGATCTCGGCCTCGCTCGGCGACGGATGCTCGGCAAGGAAGGCCTTCATGGTCATCAGGATGCCGGGCGTGCAGTAGCCGCACTGCAGGCCGTGGCACTCGTGCATCGCCTGCTGCAACGGATGCAACTTCTCGCCGTCGGCGAGGCTCTCGACCGTCGTTATCTCGTGACCGTCGGCCTGGACGGCGAACATGAGGCAAGAGCGGATAGGCTCGCCATCGAACAGAATCGTACAGGCGCCGCAAACACCGTGCTCGCAGCCCACGTGCGTGCCGGCGAGCAACAGCTCGTGACGGATGAAATCGCTGAGCAACAGCCGCGCCCCGACGCGACGCTCATAGCGGCGGCCGTTTACCGTGACCACGATGTCGTGCACGTCCGTGCTCATCGGGCGCGCCCACGCGCCATCTTGAGCGCGCGCCTCGTCAGGACGCCGGCAAGATGGCGCTGGTAATCGGCGCTGGCATGGACGCTGCCGTGCGGCTCGACCTCCTGCATCGCCGACCGGGCCGCCGTCTCGATGTCCGTGTGTTCGATCTTGCCGCCGATCAAGCCGGCCGCAGCCTTGGCGGCCAGTACCGGCCGGTCACCCGCGCCGCAGAAGGCAAGACGCGCATCGCGGCAGGTTCCATCCTCGCCCAGTCTCACGACGGCAGCGACACCCATCATGGCGAAGTCGCCGCGCCGGCGTGCCACTTCCATGAACGACGTACCAGTGCGCGGCGGCGCCAGCGGCACGATCAGTTCTGCCAGCATCTCGTCATCGTGCAGCGCCGTCGACAGCGCGCCGGTGAAGAAATCCCGGGCGTCGAGCAGGCGTTCGCCGCCGGCCGACCTCAGTCGCAGGCGCGCGCCCAGCGCCAGCATGATCGCCGGCAGCTCGGATGCGGGATCGGCGTGACAGAGGTTGCCGCCGATCGTGCCGCGATTGCGGATCTGGGGATGGGCGATGTGGGGCAGCGCCTCGGCGATCAGCGGACAGTGACGCACGATCAGTGCCTCGCGTTGCAGGGTGCGATAGCGGGTGAGCGCACCGATGCGCAGCTCATTGTCGGCAAGCGTCACGCCGCTCGCCCCGGCAACGTCGTTGATGTCGATCAGGACCGCGGGTTGAGTCAGTCGAAAATTGAGCACCGGCACCAGGCTCTGGCCGCCGGCCAGGAAGCGCGCGTCGGCGCCATGCTGGGCCTTGAAGGCGAGCGCATCGTCGAAGCTGCGAGCGGCGAGATATTTGAAAGGGGCCGGTTTCACGATCTGCTTATCATTATTTCTTTTCCTGCCTACACTGGCAACGCGTGACTCCCAAAGCCACAACCGCCAACACCGTCGTCGATATCCGCGATGCCTCGCTCGTCTTCAAGACGGCCGATGGTGAGGTCAATGCTCTCGCCAAGGTCGATCTGCAGGTACGGCGGGGTGAGTTCGTCTCCCTGATCGGACCCTCTGGCTGCGGCAAGACCACCCTGCTGCGCATGATCGCCGACCTCGAGCGCCCGACCGCCGGAGAGATCACGGTGAACGGCGTATCGGCCGAGCGTGCGCGGCTCGAACGTGCTTACGGTTACGTCTTCCAGGCCCCGGCGCTCTATCCCTGGCGCACGGTCGAGCGCAACGTGATGTTGCCACTCGAGATCATGGGCGTCCCGGCGGAGGAGCGGAAGGCGCGCGCCAAGCGCTATCTGGAACTGGTCAATCTGGGCGGCTTCGAGCGGCGCTTTCCCTGGCAGCTGTCCGGCGGCATGCAGCAGCGTGCGTCCATCGCCCGCGCCCTGTCGTTCGATCCGGCGCTCCTTCTGATGGACGAGCCGTTCGGCGCGCTGGACGAGATCGTGCGCGACCGGCTGAACGAACAGCTCCTGGAGCTGTGGGCCAAGACCGGAAAGACCGTGATCTTCGTCACCCACTCGATTCCCGAGGCGGTGTTCCTGTCGACGCGTATCGTCGTGATGTCGCCCCGGCCTGGCCGCATTGTCGATGTGATCGATTGCGACTTTCCGCGCGAGCGCGGCCTCGATATCCGCGATACGCCGGAGTTCCTGGCGATCGCCCATCGCGTGCGCATAGGTCTACGCACTGGCTCGCAGTCCGGTCAATTCGACCATGCGTAAATGGCTGAAAGAGCGCGCTTTGCCGGTGGCGACCATCGTCGGCGCGCTTATCGTCGTCTGGTACGTCGCGGCCTATTTCATGAATGCGGCGCAGGTGCGCGGCGCCTTCGCGCGTGAGGAGGTCAAGTACACGTTCTCCGATGTCCTCGCCGGTACGATGAGCGCGGAGCGTCCGGTGCTGCCGGCGCCGCACCAGGTCGTCGAAGGCTTCGTCGATTCCGTCTTTGGCTACCCGCCCGATTCGCCGCGCAGCCTGGTGTTCCACGCCGGCGTCACGCTGTCCGCCACTGTCGTCGGCTTCCTGCTGGGTAGCCTGCTCGGCATCGTGCTCGCAGTGCTGATCGTGCATCTGCGCTCGCTGGAAAAGAGCCTGATGCCGTGGGTGATCTGCTCGCAGATGGTGCCGATCCTCGCTGTGGCGCCGATTGTGATCGTCGTTCTGGGCTCGATCGGCATTCGCGGCCTGCTGCCGAAATCCCTGATCTCGGCCTATCTCTGCTTCTTTCCGGTGACGATCGGCATGGTGAAGGGCCTCAGCTCGCCCGATCCGATCCAGCGCGACCTGATGCACACCTGGTCGGCTAATACCGCCGACGTCTTCTTCAAGCTGCGCTGGCCATCCTCGGTGCCGTTCCTGTTCGCGAGCCTCAAGGTCGCGATCACCATCTCGCTGGTCGGCGCCATCGTCGGCGAACTACCGACCGGCGTACAGGCGGGCATCGGCGCGCGCCTGCTGGCCGGTTCGTACTACGGCCAGACCATCCAGATCTGGGCGGCACTGCTGGTGGCCTCGCTGATGGCGTCGGTGCTGGTCGGCCTGACCGGGCTCCTCGAGCGCCTCGTGGCGCGTTCCATGGGCGTGCAGCCGTGAAGACGGCAGGCGTGATGGCGGCGCTGCTGGTTCTCGCGGCCTTCGTCTTTCCGCTGTCGAACGAGGCAGCGATTTACCTGTGGTCCGACTGGCACGACATTGCCGGCACGGTCCTTGCGGCCATGCTGTTCGTCCTCGCCGGTTGGGCAACGCCATTTGTTGCCGTGCCGTTCGGGCTTGTGGGTGTGGTGATAGGTTGCGGCGAGACGCTGGGCCTGCTCGGCGCGCGCGACATCCACAGCCATGCGGCACTCGGTTACTGGTTGATCGTTCTTGGCACCTGGCTCGCCGCCGCTCTTTGCGTCACTCGGCTGTCGCACTTGCAGGGCCGCTTCGTCGATTGGCTGTTGCCGGCGATCTTCGGCCTGTTCGTCTTCTATCTTTGGGAAGTGGCGGTTCGCGGCTTTGGTGTGCCTTCCGTGCTGATGCCGGCGCCGAGCGCCATCCTGGTACGACTCGCGGCATCGCTGCCGGTGCTCGGCGAGGATTTCGTCCAGACCATCCTGCGCGGCGTGCTGGTGGGCTACGCCATCGGTTGCGGCGCCGGTATCGCCGTCGCCGTGCTCGCCCATCGCTTCTCGTTCCTCGAGCGCGGTCTGCTGCCGCTCGGCAACCTCGTGTCGGCGCTGCCGATTGTCGGCATCGCACCGATCATGGTGATGTGGTTCGGCTTCGACTGGCCGTCGAAGGCCGCCGTCGTGGCTGTCATCACGTTCTTTCCCATGCTGGTGAACGTGCTGGCGGGCCTCGCCGCGGCAGGGGCCATCGAGCGCGACCTGATGCGCTCCTATGGCTCGAGCTATATGCAAGCTCTGGGCCGTTTGCATCTGCCGGCGGCGCTGCCGTTCATCTTCAATGCGCTCAAGATCAATTCGACTCTGGCGCTGATCGGTGCAATCGTCGCGGAGTTCTTCGGCACGCCCACGCGTGGCATCGGCTTCCGCATTTCCATCGAGATCGCGCGCATGTCGCTCGACATGGTGTGGGCCGAGATCACCCTGGCCGCCGTGGCGGGCATGGCGTTCTATGGGCTCATTGCGTTGGCCGAGCGGGCGGCGACGTTCTGGCATCCGTCCTACCGGGATTGAGGTTCACTGGCGAGGGAGAGAGGCATGAAAGCTAAACTGGGAATCGTGCTGGGTGCGGCGCTCGGCCTCGCGGCCGCGGGCGCGGCGCAGGCCGCCGACAAGGTCACCCTGCAGCTGAAGTGGGTGACGCAAGCGCAATTTGCCGGCTATTACGTCGCCAAGGCCAAGGGCTTCTACAGCGAGGCCGGCCTCGACGTCACGATCAACCCGGGCGGCCCGGACGTGGCGCCGCCGCAGGTCATCGCCGGCGGCGGCGCCGACGTGGTCATCGACTGGATGCCGTCGGCGCTGGCATCGCGCGAGAAGGGCGTGCCTCTGGTCAACATCGCCCAGCCGTTCAAGCGCTCCGGCCTCGAGCTCACTTGCCGCGCCGAGACCGGCATCAAGACTCCGGCCGACCTCAAGAGCCACACGATCGGCGTCTGGTTCGGCGGCAACGAATATCCGTTCCTGTCATGGATGTCGAAGCTCGGGCTCAAGACCGACGGCTCGCCGGGCGGCGTGAAGGTCCTGAAGCAGGGCTTCAACGTCGATCCGCTGGTGCAGAAACAGGCCGACTGCGTCTCGACCATGACCTACAACGAGTACTGGCAGGTCATCGACGCTGGCTTCAAGCCCTCCCAGCTCGTGGTCTTCAACTACACCGATCAGGGCGTGGCCACCCTCGAGGATGGCCTCTACGTCATGGAGCCCAAGCTCAAGGATCCGGCGTTCGTCGCGCGCATGGCGAAGTTCGTGAAGGCCTCGATGAAGGGCTGGGAATATGCCGGCAAGCATGTCGACGAGGCGACCAAGATCGTCCTCGCAGCCGACACGACCGGTGCGCAGACCGAGAAGCATCAGAAGCGCATGATGGGCGAGATCGCCAAGCTGCTCGATTCAGGAAACGGCGGGCTCGATCCGAAGGACTATGAGCACACCGTCGCGACCCTGCTGGCGGGCGGCTCCGAACCCGTCATCACAAAGAAGCCGGAAGGCGCCTGGACGCACGCCGTCTACGACGCGATGAAGTAGGGACGGAGAGGAGGTCGCCGAACTCGCGCAGCCGCGCGCCGATGTGATCGACCATTAGGCGCGCGGGCGGCGACAGGCGGCGGAAGCGCGGCACTAGGATGCCGATGCGGCTCTGCGCCAGGCCGGGCTCGACCAGCGGCACGTGAACGAGCTCGCCGCGGCGGATCTCGTCGAAAAAGCCGACGGGCGTGAAGAAGCCGATGCCGAGGCCCGACTTGATGGTCTGGCGCATGAACTCGATCGAATTGGACACGATGCGCGGGCTCAGCCGCGCGCCTGAATCGGCAAACTCGGTCGCCATGATGGCATCGAGCAGCCAGCGGTCCTGCAGCATCATCACCGGATAGCCGACGCATTCGGTCAAGGTCAGGCCCTTGCGCTTGGCGAGCGGATGGTCGGGCCGCATCAGCGCGCCGACCGCCGTCGGGAACTCGGCCAGCACGTCGACGCCGCGGTGGCGGTTGTCGACGAACAGCACGCCAAAATCGTTGTCGCCCGAGCGCATGGCCTCGCCGATCTCGCTCGGATGAACCGACAGCACGGTGAAGGTGACCCGAGGATGCTTGGCCGACATCTCCTCGACGACCTGCGGCAGGAAGCGCACCAGAAGCGATTCGAGCGAGATGATGCGGACATCGCCCGACACGGTGCCGCCCAAGCTCGCGATCTCGGCGCGGGTGCGCTGATATTCGTTCTGCGTCTCGCGCACGTGGCGCAGCAGCAACTCACCGGCCGGTGTCGGCCGGACGCCCGCCCGGCCGCGCTCGAACAAAGTGACGCCCATCTCCTCCTCCAGGCGCAGGATCTGCCGGTTCACGGCCGAGGAGGCGACCGCCAGGGCATCGGCGGCCTTGCGGATCGAACCGTGGCGGGCGACGTGGTCGAAATAGCGTAAAACTGCGGCGTGCATGGTGTTTTGGCCTTTCGCCGAACTCGGCGCGAGCGATGCCGAAATGGCATCATGCCGCGCGAATTAATGTTCTTTTCTAGAGCACCCCCAGTCAATAGCGTTCGCAACAGGGGAAAGGGAGACGAAATAATGCGCCATATCAGCGTCAACCGTCGGAAATTGCTTACCGGTGCGGCCGCCACCGGCTTCGCGGCCGCGGGCCTGCTGCCCTCGGGTGGCTTCGCGCAGGCCAAGACCCAGACCGTGAACCTCCAGCTCGGCTGGCTGGCCGGCAACAACCAGATCGGCGAGATCGCCGCCAAGTACATGGGGTTCTTCGAGCAGGAGAAGATCAACCTGGTGATCCAGCCGGGCGGTCCGTCGATCGACGGTGTGGCGATCGTTGCCTCCGGCCGCTGCGAGATCGGCCAAGTATCGTCGAGCCCGTCGTTGATGCTGGCGGCCTCGCAGAAAATTCCGGTGATGTGCTTCGCCACTGGCCTGCAGCAGCATCCATACGCCTACTTCTCGTTGCCCAAGAAGCCGGTGCACAAACCCAAGGATCTTGTCGGCAAGAAGGTCGGCATCCAGGCGACGGCCAAGGTGTTGCTGAACGCGCTGATGAAGAAGAATGGCATCAGTGATAAGGATCTCGAGATCGTCATCATCGGCTCGGAAATGACGCCGATCCTCACCGGCCAATGCGACGTGGTGAGCGGCTGGATCACCAACACCACGACCCTCAAGCCGCTCGGCAAGGACCGCATCGACATGCGCCTGTGGGACACCGGCGTGCGCCTCTATGCGCTGCCGTACTACGCCACCAAGGACACGATCGAGAAGAAGGCCGACATGCTGGCGGGCTTCACCCGCGCGGTGTCGAAAGGCTGGGAGTACGCGCTCAAGAACACCGAGAAGACCGTCGACTTCCTGGTCAAGGACTATACCAACCTCAAGCGCGACGACGAAGTCGAAGGCAGCACCGAGCTCCTGAAGTTCGCCTTCAACGCCAACACCAAGGCCAATGGCTGGGGCGCTTTCGATCCCGCCATCTGGTCCGAGCAGATCAAGATGTACGACGACCTCAAGCAGTTCTCGGCGGGCGCCCCCAAGCTCGAGGACGTGATCACGACCAAGATCCTCGACGCCACCAAGGCCGGGCGTCCCAAGGTCTGACGTCATGGATGTGGCGCACGTCTCCGATGCCGTGAACTGCGAGCGGGTGAGCGTGCGCTTCACAACGGAGCGCGGTACGGTGACGGCGCTCGAGAACATCGACCTCACCATTCCGCGCGGCAGCTTTCTGACGTTGCTCGGCCCCTCGGGCTGCGGCAAGTCGACTTTGCTGCGCGTGATGGCGGACCTGATCGAACCCAGCAGCGGCAAGATCTCGGTGCTGGGTGACGTGCCCTCGGTGGCGCGGCGCAATCGCGAGATCGGATTCGTCTTCCAGGACTCGGCGTTGCTGCCGTGGCGCAACGTGATGGACAACGTCACCTTGCCATTCCAGGTCGGTGGCGGGAAGTCGCTGCCAGGCGCGCGCTCGCCGCAGGATCTGTTGAACCTGGTCGGCCTTGCCGGCTGGGAGAACGCACTGCCGCACGAGCTGTCGGGCGGCATGCGCCAGAGGGTGGCGATCGCCCGTGCCCTGGTCTCCGGCCCCAAGCTGCTGCTGATGGATGAGCCGTTCGGTGCGCTCGACGAGATCACGCGCGATCGGCTGAACGAGGAGCTGCTGCAGGTCTGGGAGTCGACCGGCACGACCATCGTGTTCGTGACGCACTCGATCTACGAAGCGGCGTTCCTCGGCCAGCAGGTGCTGCTGCTGGCGGCGCGTCCCGGCCGCGTGCGCGAGCTGGTGCCGGTCACGTTGCCGACGCCCCGGCGGCTTGCCATGCGCGAGACCACCGAATTCGTCACCCTGGCCGGCACGCTCCGCCGCATCCTGGAGGGCTGCTGATGGCTGCCGACCAGGCCCAGGCCGCGACCATGGGAGGCGCCTTCGCCGAGGATCTAGAGGCGCAGGCGCGCTTCATGGCCAACAAGCGCTACCTGGCGCGCCGCCGCCGCGTCCTGCCCATCGTGGTGCTGTTCGCCTTCCTTTTCCTGTGGTGGGGCGCGGTCGAGTTGTTCGACATCAAGCCCTTCATTGCGCCGTCGCCGGTCGCCGTGGCCGACGTGCTGTATCATCGATTCGGCATCCTGATGGAAAACCTCGTGCCGACCGTGATCGAGGCAGTGTGCGGCTTCCTGCTGGGCAATTTCGCCGCCATCAGCTTTGCGACGCTCTTCGTCTGGCGCAAGACGGTGGAGGAGGCGCTGTTCCCGATCGCGGTGATGGTCAACACCATCCCGGTCGTGGCCAAGGCGCCGATCTTGGTGCTGCTGCTGGGCAACGGCGTCGAGCCCAAGATCGCGATCGCCGCCATCATCTGCTTCTTCCCGACCCTGGTGAACATGACGCGGGGCCTGCGCGACGTACGGCCCGAGCAGATCGAGTTGATGCGCATCCTCTCGGCCACCACCAGCGAAGTCTTCTTCCGCATCCGCGTTCCCAACGCGCTGCCGGCGCTGTTTTCCTCATTGAAGATCGCCTCCTCGACGGCCGTGATCGGCGCCATCGTGGGCGAGTGGATCGGCACGACCAAGGGCATCGGCGCCCTGATCGTGCAGTCGACCTACAACTACGATTCGCCACTGCTCTACGCCACCATCGTCGTCGGCTCGACCTTCTCCGCGTGCTTCTTCGGCGTCGTCTCGCTCGCCGAGCGCGCCATGCTTCGCTGGAACGTCGCCCAGAACAACTAGGAGCGAATTCATGTCCGACTACGTCACCGAACCGGCCGGCCGCGTTCCCGTCGCCGCCACTTCTGATCTCGTCGTCGTGGGCGGTGGACCTGCCGGCATCGCTGCCGCGCTCGCCGGCGCGCGCAACGGCCTCTCGGTCACCTTGCTCGAGCGCTATCCTTACCTGGGCGGCCTTGCTTCGGGGGGCATGGTCCTGGTGCTGGACGACATGTGCAACGGCCAGGAGATCGCCGTGCGCGGCATCTGCTCGGACCTGATCGCCCGCATGGAGAAGATGGGGCTGGCGGTGACACCGCCGGAAGCCGATCGCCGTTCGGACGCTGCGATGTGGCGCAAGTGGTCGCGCTGGGGCGTGTTCGACTTCACTTCGCATCTCAAACCGCAACCGATCGTCTATGCCGCGGCGTTCGATCCCGACGGATTCAAGCGTGCCTCGAACGACATGGTTGAGCAGGCCAAGATCAATCTGCGCCTGCATAGCTGGTTTAGCCGGACCATCGTCGAGGACGGCAAGGCCAAAGGCGTCGTCGTCGAGAGCAAGGAGGGCCGACAGGCCATCCTCGGCAAAATCGTGGTCGACGCCACCGGCGATCTCGACGTCGCCGCCTCCGCCGGCGCGCCGCACATCGAGGGCGCCTATATCGTGACGACCGTGTTCCGTCTCGGCGGCGTCGACATCGAGGAAGCCGAGCGCTTTGAGTACGAGGAGCCCGAGAAGTTCAAGGAAATAGACCGCCAGGCCAAGAAGCTGATCGGCGGGTCGTGGGACAAGTGGTGGCTGAAGACGCCGCTGCCCGACGTGGTGTGGTGCAACTGCCCGCATATGGCGAATTACGACGGCCTCAAGGTGAGCGATCTCACCCGCGCCGACTTCGAGGGCCGCAAGCGCATCGCAGCGCTGGTCGATTACCTGCACGCCAACATGCCGGGTTTCGAGGGCTGCTACGTGATCGACGTGGCACCGCAGCTCGGCATCCGGCAGACACGCCTGCTCGAGGGCCGCTACGTCGTCACCAAGGAAGATGTCGCCGAACGCCGGCATTTCGCCGACTCGGTAGCGCGCGGTCGTGACTACTACACGCCCTATCGCGCACTCCTGCCGCAGAAGGTGCAGGGGCTGATCGTCGCCGGCCGGCACTATTCGGCGACGTCGTCGGCGCAGCGCATGTCGCGCGAGATCCCGCCGTGCATGGCGATGGGCGAGGCGGCGGGCGAGGCCGCGGCGCTGGCGCTCGAAAGCAACAAAACCCTCGATCAGATCGACGTCGCCAAGCTGCAGCAACGGCTGCGCGCCCGCGGTGCGGATCCGGGCGACAAGCCCGCCAGCAATGCCACCTTCCTCAAGGCAGCGGAATAGAAATGCAAGGAACGCAACCTCTTTCGGGCATCAAGGTCCTCGATTTCACGCAGGTCATGATGGGGCCGTGCTGCACGCAGCTTTTGGCGGACTATGGCGCCGACGTGATCAAGATCGAGCGGCCGGGCGTGGGCGATCTCTCGCGTACGTCACTGGCCGACGATCCGGACGGACTGAACAATCCGGTGTTCCGCAGCCTTAACCGCAACAAGCGCTCGATCACGCTCGATACGCGGAGCGACGCGGGCAAGGAAGTGGTCTACGACCTGGTGAAGACCGCCGACGTGGTGGTCAACAATTTTCGCGCCGGCGTCATGGACCGCATGGGCTTCGGCTACGACAAGCTCAAGACCATCAATCCGCGCATCATCTGCGCCTTCGGCTCGGGCTTCGGCCAGACCGGGCCGCTGTCGCACAAGGGCGGCCAGGACATCCTGGCGCAGGCAACTTCGGGCGTGATGGCGCGCAAACCCGACCCGCAACTGCCGACCACGCTCTACTCGACGGCGCTCGCCGACTATTCGGCCGGCATGCACATGGTGCAAGGCATCCTGCTGGCGCTGATGCAGCGCGAGAAGACCGGCGTCGGCCAATCGCTCTCGGTGTCACTCTACGATTCGATGCTGCACATGCAGATGCAGGAAGCCGCGATGTGGCTCGCCCGCAGGAAGGAGCTCAACTGGGGCGCCTTTCCGCTGACCGGGGTGTTCGAGACCACTGACGGCGCTCTGGTGATCGTGGGCGCGTTCAAGGCCAATCCGCTTCAGGATATTTGCAAGGCGCTCGGCTTGCCCGATCTGTCGGCCGAGCCCGACTACGCGACGTTCGCCAAGCAGGCCGAGAACAAGGCCGAGCTGCACAAGCTCTTCCGCAGCAAGCTCTCGACCAACACCACGGCGCACTGGCTGGCAAAGCTCGAGGAACAGGACCTGCTGTGCGCGCCGGTGCAGACGTTGGGCGAGGCGCTCGAGTCCGGGCAGACCGCGGCCAACAAAATGGTGATCGAGCTCAACTCGATGAAGCTGGTGAACTCGCCGATCACGATGGGCGCCGGCGCTTTCAAGCTGCGCCACGCCCCGCCCGGTCTGAACGAGCACGGCGGCGAGGTGCTGAAGGAACTCGGTTACTCGGCCGACAAGATCGCCGAGCTGCGCAAGGCGAAGGTGGTCGCGTGAGCATCAAGTACATTCTCAAGGACCATGTCGCGCGCGTCACGATCGACCGGCCCGACCGTCTGAACGCGATCGACGAGCCTTCCGAGGCCGAGCTGATCCGCATCTGGGAAGAGATCGAGAAGGATCCTGAAGTTCGCTGCGTCGTCGTGACGGGTGCCGGCGAACGTGCCTTCTGTACCGGCGCGGACATGAAGCAGGGCAGCGAGGCCAAGACCGGCCTCGAATATTGGGCGGCGACGCGACCGGGCGGCTTCGGTGGCCTATCGTTGCGCGACACGCTCGATGTGCCGGTCATCGGCCGCATCAATGGTCACGCGCTGGGCGGCGGCATGGAGATGGTGCTGGGCTGCGACATCGTCGTCGCGGCGGAGAATGCGACCTTCGGCTGTCCCGAACCGAGGGTCGGCCGGCTCGCACTGGAGGGCGGCATCGCCCAGATCCCGCGCCGCATCCCGCATGTCTGGGCGATGGGCATGCTGCTCACCGGCCGGCGCATATCGGCGGCCGAGGCGCTGCGCTTCGGCTTGGTGAACGAGGTCGTGCCGCAGGCCGGCCTCGACGAGGCGGTCGAGCGGTGGGTGAAGGACGTGCTGGCCTGCGCGCCTTTGTCGGTGAAAGCCGTCAAGCAGATGGTGCGCCGGGGTGCGCAGCTCTCGCCGCAGGAAGCGCAGATGCTCAAGGTGCCGGCGCTGATCGCGGCGCTCAACTCGACCGACCAGGACGAGGGCGTGAAGGCGTTCCTCGAGAAACGCGCGCCGGTCTGGCAGGGACGTTGATGACCTACGTCATCACCTCGACCTGCATCGATGTGAAGGACGGCGTCTGCCAGAAAGTCTGCCCAGTCGAATGCATCTATGAAGGCGGACGGATGATGTACATCCAGCCGGACGAATGCATCAATTGTGGTGTCTGCGTCTCGGTCTGTCCGGTGCAGGCGATCTACGAGGATGTCGACGTGCCCGGCGAGGAGGAGCACTTCATCGCCGCCAACGTCGAGTTCTTCGGTCCGGAAGTCACGGGCTGGGGCATGCCGGGCGGCGTGTCGCCCAAATACAAGACGACCCTGGACGTCCCCCTGGTGCGCGATTGGGTCAGCGAGAAAGCCTAGCGCGGACCAGCGCCTCGATTTGCTGTTCATAGGCGAGCGCCCCGAAGGCGCTCAAATGATTGTCGTCGAAATAGAGGGAATGGCCGGCGCGCTCGATGGCGCAGGTGTCCCGGCATAGCGCCGCGGCGGGATCGAAGATATCGACGTCGTGCAGCCCGGCAAAGATCTCATCGGTGAACCTGCTGTAATCGGCATGCTCTGCCGCCGAGACCTGCAGCTCGGCGATTGACTTGCGCACGTTGGTGATCTCCCAATGCAGCACCGGCGGATTCTTGAACACGATGACCTTGCTGCCGTGCTGCTGAAGCTGTGCGATCGATTCAGGAACTTTTTGCGCCAATGCAGCGCGCGAGCTTTCGAGTGTGGCCGGGCCGTCGGGCGCCGTCGTCAAATATGAGTTCGATTTCAGAAGCTCGCCGTTACGGTACCAGCCGTGGCTGTAGAGGCTCCAGCGCGCGGTCAGGACGACGACGTCCGGCTTGAGCTGCAGGATGCCGGCCTGCATGCCGTTCATGACGTCGAGCGTGCCGCAGATCGCGAGGCTATCCTTGACGTCGGAGCGGCGCACGCCCTCGATCGGCGGGCAGCCATCGGCACGAAAGACGTAGAGCTCGAAGCCCCGGCGGCGCGCGATCCGCTCGAGCACCGGTCCCCACACGCCGATGTGGGAATCGCCCCACAGCACCAGACGGCCCCGGGCGCCCGGGTTGATGTGCGAGACGCAGGTCTCGGCCAGCCGCTTGGGCAGGCCCTCGGAGTTGCCACATCCGGTCAGTGCGTCCTCGAAGGTCTCGCGCACGATGGCAGGGCGCTTCTGCCCGAACACATGGCGATGGGCAAAGCCGTTGGCGACATAGACGCCGGCGCCCAGCGCGCCCATCAGCAGCATCGAGCCGAACAGCATCAGGGCTTTCGTCCCGCCGCGCGGCCCGAAGCGGATCGGCCGCTCGATCAGCGCATAGGTTGCCCAGGCGAGCGGAAAGGCGGCCAGGCAGAGCGCGGCACGCGTCGGCAGTGACGGCTCGGCAGTGTGGAGGATGCGCGCGAAGGACAGCAGCGGCCAGTGCCAGAGATAGAGCGGATAGCTGATCAGGCCGATCCCGACCAACACGCGCCGCGACAGGACCAGCCGGTTCGGCCAGGCGCCGGGCCCGGCCGAGATCAGCAGGAACGTGCCGAGACAGGGCAGCAGGGCGGTCCAGTCAGGAAAGGGCCGCGCGTTGTCGATCAGGACGAAGCCTGCGGCGAGCAATGCGAGCCCTGCGGTCGCCCGCAGGTTCGCCTGACCGCGTACAGGACCCGCAGGCCGCCGCTCGGACCAGGCAAGCAGAGCACCCAGCAGCAGTTCCCAGAAACGCGTGGCCGGCGAGAAGAAGGCCGCGACGGCATTGTGATCGACGAGCAGGAGATCGGCGCCCAGCGACAAGGCGGCGATGGCGCCGATCACGGCGAACAGGTTCCATCGCCGCTTCCAGGCGAAGGCCAGCAGCAGCGGCCAGACGAGATAGAACTGTTCTTCGATGCCGAGACTCCAGAGATGGAGCAGCGGCTTGAACGCCGAACCGAGGTCGAAATAGCCCGCCTCGCTCCACAACAGGAAGTTGGAGACGTACACCGCCGCGGCCGCGACCTGCTTGCCGAACAGCTTGTATTCGAACGGAAGCAGCAATAGCCAGCCCGTCACCAGGCTCGCCGCCAGCACGAGCAGCAGGGCGGGGAACAGGCGGTTGATGCGCCTGATGTAGAAGCGCAGGTAGCTGAATTGACCGCGCTCGAGGTTGAGCAGCAGCAGGGTGGTAATCAGGTAACCCGAGATCACGAAGAAGATGTCGACGCCGGTGAAGCCGCCCTTCACCAGGCCGGGAAAGGCGTGGAAGCCCAGCACGGCCAGCACCGCCAGTGCGCGCAGCCCGTCGATGTCGGGCCGATAGTCCGCGTGCGCCAACTGGGGCGCTTTGAAGGCCGAAGCGCTCACCGCCGTTCGAAGTCGATCCGCTCGTCCACCGGCAGGCCTCCGAGATGGCGGCGCAGGCAATCCAGCGCCATCTCGACCGAACCGGCGCGCACCCAGTCGCGATTGCCGATCAGGCGCGCCTGCCGCGTGACCGTGCCGTTGGCGTCTGCGACATTGATCGTGATCGTGGCACCCCAGTCCGGCCGCTCCGGTCCATCGTCGAGTTGCACGGCAAGCCGCAGCGCATGGCTGGTGCCGCGCTCGGCGCGCAGCTTTTCGGCCGATACGAGCTTCCGAAGATCGAGGTCGACCACGCCGCCCTTGAAGACCTTGTCGGCGCCGGCATGCGGCGACAGGCGCGCCGCCAAGGTTCCGCCGGTGACGCCCTCGGCCACAGCGAGCGTCGAACCGCCGGCCGCGAGCTTGGCCAGAACGACGCTCTCCAGGGTCTGGTCGTCCTCGGCTACGACGAAATTGCCCAGGCGCTTCCTCACTTCGGCCTCGACTGGCGCCAGCTTGGCGGCGAGGCTCGCCTCATCGGGGGCGCTGAGTGCCAGCTTGGTCTCGAGCTCGGGGAAGTGCGCCTGGAAGCCGAGCTTGATCTCGCCGTCGATGGCGAGACCGGGAATGCCGGCCAGCATCTCGTCGGCGCGGCTCTCGCCGATGCCGAAGGAATGGAAGCGCTTCAGCCGGGTGACGCCGGTGATGCCGCCGAGCTTCAGGAGCCGCGGGATGACCTGCTCGTCCAGCATGCGGCGCATCTCGCGCGGCACGCCGGGCGTGAAGAAGAAGCGCGCCTTGCCGATGGTGACGGCGAAACCGCATGCCGTGCCGATCGGATTGTCGATGAACTCGCAATTCTCCGGCAGCATGGCCTGCTTCTTGTTGTTGGCCGGCATCACCCGGCCGCGCCGCGCGTAGGATTCGGTCATGCGCTGCAGCCAATGCTCGCTCAGCACCAGCTTCACGCCGGCCGCCTCGGCCGCGACTTCCTGCGAGAGGTCGTCGACGGTCGGGCCCAGCCCGCCATTCACGATCACGGCATCGGAACGTTCGCCCGCCTGTCGAAAGGCGTGCAGCAAGGTCTGGCGATCGTCGCCAACGGTCGTGCCCCAATGCACGGTCAGGCCGACCTCACTGAGCCTGCGCGCGATGTGACTGTAATTTGTGTTGACCGTCTTACCGGTCAGGATCTCGTCGCCGGTGCACAGAATCTCGACACGCATTGCTGGTCTTGGGGCTTCCCTTGGTTCGCCGGCAGTCTAGACTGTGCGCACAACCTGCACAAAGCAGGAGGCGCAAACGCCGATCTCCCGGGAGGAATTGAACCATGGACGCTGCCATCGAAGCATCGGCCATGCGCAAGGTCTACTTGCGCCTGCTGCCGTTTGCCATGCTCTGCTACATCCTTGCCTACATCGATCGCATCAACAGCACCTTCGCCGCGCTCACCATGCGCGGCGACCTGCACTTGTCCGCCGGCGACTATGGGTTCGCCGTCGGCACTTTCTACTGGGCCTACTTCATCTTCGAAGTGCCCTCCAACGTCATCATGGAGAAAGTGGGTGCCCGCATCTGGATCGCCCGCATCATGATCACCTGGGGCATCTTTGCCGCCGCCACGGCCTTCGTTACCGGCGCGACGAGCCTGTCCATCGTCCGCTTCCTGCTGGGCATGGGCGAGGCCGGCTTCTTTCCGGGCCTGGTGCTCTACTTCACCTACTGGTTTCCGGCGCGACACCATGCACGCATCGTCTCCGGCTTTCTGATCGGGCTGCCGATCGCCGTTGCGGCAGGCGCGCCGGTTTCGGGCGCTCTCCTCAGCCTTGACGGCCTGTTCGGCTACAAGGGCTGGCAGATCATGTACTTCGCTGAGGGTGCGCCGACGATCATCCTGGGCATCTTGTGCCTCTTCCTGATGACCGACCGCCCGGAGCAGGCGAAATTCCTGACCGCCGAGGAGAAGACCTGGCTGACGCAGAAGATCGCCAGCGAGCGCAAGGCCAAGGAAGCGGTGCGCGTCTATTCGATGTTCGAATCGATGTGGAACCCGCGCGTGCTGCTGCTGGCGCTGAACTATCTCGGGATCGTGACGGCGAGCCTCGGAATGCTGTTCTTCATTCCGCAGATCATCAAATCGATCGGCGGCGCGAAGATGAGCAACCTCGAAGCCATCTTGCTGACCATGATCCCCTATATCTGCGCCGGCATCTCGCTCTATGTCTGGGGGCGCGTGTCGGACAAGATGAACGAGCGGCGATGGAACCTGCTCATCGCCTGCGTGGTGTCGACGGTGGGTCTGGTGATGGCGGGCCTCACCATGGGCACCTGGTGGGCACTGGTCGGAATGTCGATCGCGGCCATTGGCTTCTACGGTTCGAAAGGCCCGTTCTTCGCCATGCCCCCGATGTTCCTCTCGGGCAGCGCGCTGGCGGCGGGCATCGCCTGGATCAACTCGCTCGGTAACCTGGGCGGCTTCTTCGGGCCGTGGTGGATCGGCGTGATGAAGGACGTCACCGGCACCTTCTCTGGGGGGCTCTACGGTCTTGCCTTGTTGAGCTTCGTGTCCGCGGTGGTGTGTGCGCTGTTCTTGCACATTCCCGATCCGACGACGTCGGCGCAAGGTGCGACCCAACCTGCGGAGTAGGTCGCAGGTTCATCAGCTAGTGCCGGGGGGCCATGCAGCTGACGGCGGTTGCGGTACTGTCCCTGTGTCTTGAGTTCGTTCTCGCAACCGTCGCGGCAGGCGGGCCGGCCGCGACGGGCGGCGTGTCCGCTGTCCTTTGGCAGTATCGACGCGAGCCGGCGAAATTTTCCTACCGATTGAGCGCGGTCAATGCGCGCCCTCTCGACGTGCGCGATTGTGCGCCCAGCGGACGATTGTGCCCAGATTGCGGCGACAATTTCTTGGAAAAGCCTGAAACCTTGGGGATGGACCCTGCACGCAACGCGTAACACTGACGTATCCGGAGAAACAAGAACTGTGCCCATCGGCCGTGTGATTGCCTCTCTCTTGGCCGGTGGTCTCGCTCTCATGGCAGCCGGCGTCATGCTGTATGGAACGGCTGCCCACGCCGCCTCGCCGCGCGAGCGCGAAGTGCCTCCCTTCCAGTACACGAGCAACCCCGCCCGCGTCGCCGCCTCGGCGCGGGTCATTCCACTTTATGTCGATGCCGACTTCAGCGACTACGATCGCGAGCGCATCGTCGCCGCCTTCCGCCAGTGGAACTATGTGCTGAACGGCTTCATTCGCTTCGACGGCCGCCTGCTGCCGGAGAATGCCTCGCGCAGTCAGATCGAGCAGATCCGCTACCACGGCGGCTGGGTGGTGGCGCGCGTCGACAGCACCCATCCTATCGCCCAGAAGGGCGAGGGCGCCCATGCGCTCGCCGTCACGGTGACCGGCGGCCGCAACGGCGGCTTCGTCTATGTGATCGCCGATCGACTGGCCGGGCGCGACCTGACCGGCGTGGTCATGCACGAGTTCGGCCATGTCCTCGGCGCGGGCCACGACCAGTCCGGCCTGATGGCGCCGGTCTACAATGCGGTGGCTTCGCGCTGCATCGACTACCAGGCCGTGGCCATGGTGGCGCAGGCGCAGCGTCTGTCGATGCGCGACCTCAACTGGTGTGAGACGCCGCGCTACCAGCCGGGCTATCCGCAGCCCCACCAGCCGCGTTCGGCACTGCGCGGCCAATAGGCTAGAGCATGATGGGTTGGGCTGGGATCAGCCGAACCCATGATGCCCCTGTGAAACCGCGATCACCCATTCGCTCTACTTCACCGCCCCGCCGGTGATGCCGCTGATGAAGCGGTCGAGGAAGAGATTGTAGGCGATCGCCACCGGAACGCTGGCGATCAGGGCCGCACCCATCAATTCGCCCCAGTAGTAGACGTCGCCGCGCACCAGGTCGGTCGCCACGCCGAGCGTGATCGGCTTCTGGTCCGACGACGAGATGAAGGTGAGGGCGTAGACGAACTCCTGCATGGTGAGCGTGAAGGCGAAGATCACCACGGTCAGGATGGCCGGCACCGACAAGGGCAGGATCGTCTTCACGAAGGCGCCGACCATGGTGCAGCCGTCGACGATCGCCGCCTCGTCGATCTCGCGAGGCACCGACTTGAAAAAGCCCATCAGAAGCCAGGTGCAGAATGGGATGGTGAAGGTCGGATATACGAGCACCAGCGACCACAGCGAGTCCTGCAATCCGAGCAGCGAGATCACCCGCGACAGCGGCAGGAACAGCAGCGTCGGTGGCACTAGATAGGTGAGGAAGATGCCGATTCCGAGGTTCTCCGCGGTGCGGCCGGGCATGCGCGCCAAGCTGTAGCCTGCCGGCAGCGACACGACGAGCGTGATCACCACCACGCACACGCCGATCAACGCGGTGTTGCCGAGCCAGCGCAGGAACAGCGTGTTGGTGAACAGATACTTCACGTGCTCGAGCGTCGGCGATTCGTTGAACCAGTAGGGGATGGACTCGAGGTTGTAGAGGTCGCCGTCCTGCTTGAAGGTCGTGATCAGCATCCAATAGAACGGGAATGCCGCGAACAGCACGAGGAACGCGACGGCGGAATAGAAGGAGCCGGTGCCGGCGACCCGGCGCGCCAGGCTTGCCATGTCAGATCTCCCTCTTGCGCAGTACCTTGAGCAACACGATGGTCGCCAGCAGCAGGAAGGGGAAGAGGAACAGGCAGATCACCGCGCCATGGCTGACGTCGCCGGACAGGACACCGACCTGGAACCCGAGCGAGCCCAGCACCTGGGTGCTGTTGACCGGTCCGCCGTTGGTCAGCAGGTAGACCACGCTGAGATCGGTGAAGGTGAACACCGTGCCGAAGATCAGCGCGATCGTGATGATCGGCAGGATGATCGGCATGATGATGACGTAGTTGCGCCGCCAGAAGCCGGCGCCGTCGACCGTCGCCGCATCGAGCACCTCCTTCGGCACCGACGTGAGGCCGGCCAGGAAGATGACCACGCCGAACGGGAACAGCCGCCAGGCATGCACGGTGATGACCGCCGCCATGGCGAGGTCGGTCGTGCCGAGCCATTGCGCCGGGTTCATGGGGTCCATCAGGCCGACCGCCATCAGCGTCCAATTGATGACGCTGTAGAGCGAATCGAACATCCACTTCCAGGCCAGCACCGCCAGCGACACCGGCACCGCCCAGGGCAGCACGACCAGCGCGCGGGCGATGCCGCGGCCGGGGAAGTCCTGGATCAGCAGCATGGCGCCCACCTTGCCGAGCAACAGGCCGAAGATCTGGGAGACGATGGTGAAGAAAAACGTATTGCCCAGCGTGTGACGGAAGATGTCGCTTTTAAGCACCTCATCCAGGTTCTTCAGGCCGACGAAGTGATAGCTCGGATTGAAGATCGTGTAGGCGCTGACGCTGTAGTAGATCGCGAGGAAGAACGGCAGCGCCACCAGCACCACGACGTAGAGGATGGCCGGGGCGATGAAGAGCGGCCCCATGAACTCGGTGCGGTCGAGCATGAAACGCGGACGGCGTACGGCGGGACGGGCACCTTCGGCGATCGCGGTCATTGGACGACTCCTTCCCGGGTGCGGCGGCCTTGCTTGTCGAAAAAATGCAGCTCGCTGCGGCGCACGGCGAAGGCGTGCTTGTCGCCGGCGCGCAGGCTGTCGCTGGCGGCATGGGCCGGCAGCTTTGCCGTGACCAGGCGCTTGGCGCGGCGGCCCTCGATCTCGCCGTAGAGGATGCGCTCGGAACCGAGATACTCCATGCGGTCGATGCGGAACGGCATCTCGGCGAGCGGGCTGCCGTTCAACATCTCGCGCGGCAGGAAGTGCTCGGGCCGGAAGCCGAGGGAGCCGCCGTCGCGCTCGACCAGGTTCATCGGCGGCGTGCCGAGGAAGGTCGCAACGAACTCGTCGGCGGGCTGGTCGTAGATCTCGGTCGGCGTGCCGACCTGGCGCAGCTGGCCATGGTCGATCACCGCGATGCGGTCGCCCATGCCCATCGCCTCGACCTGATCGTGCGTCACGTACACGGTGCTGGTGCGCACGGTCTGCTGGAATTGCTTCAGCTCGCTGCGCGCGCTGGTGCGCAGCTTGGCGTCGAGGTTGCTGAGCGGCTCGTCGAGCAGGAACACCGTGGGTTCGCGCACGAGCGCGCGAGCGAGCGCCACCCTCTGGCGCTCGCCGCCGGAAAGCTGGCGTGGCCGGCGATCGACCAAGTGGTCGATCGACAGCAGCTCGGTCGCCCACTTGACCTTGCGCTTGATCTCGTCGCGCGGCGTATTCTGGGTCTTCAGCGGGAAGGCGATGTTGCTCGCGACCGTCAAATGCGGATAGAGGCCGTAGCCCTGGAACACCATGGCGATGCCGCGCGCCCTCGGCGGCACTTCGTTGACGTTCTCGCCGCCGATCAGGATGTCGCCCGAGCTCTGGTGCTCGAGGCCCGCGAGGATCCGCAGGAACGTCGTCTTGCCGCAGCCGGACGGCCCCAGCAGGACGAGAAACTCGCCATCGTTCACCGACAGGCTGATGTCGTTGACGGCCAACACCTCGCCGAACTGCTTCTTGATGTGACGGGCCGCAACGGCTGCCATCTGGATTCTCCGGAAATGAGTGACAGTGAGGGAGGGTCCGGGCGCACTCCGCCTAGAGGGGGAAAGCGGAGGCTCCCGGGGAGGACTCGCTGGGCTAGCTGTGGTTCGCCCACTTCTTGTAGATGAGGTCGATTTCCTTCTTCGCCCATTTCACTGACTCTTCCGGAGTCATCTTGCCGGTGGCGGCGTTCGCCATCATGTCGACGATGACGAAATTGTCCGCCACTTCATCCGGCGCCGGACCGGAAGGTCCGGGATAGCCGAACACGACGCACCATTCGTCCGCCGTCTCGAGCACCTTGAGCTTGTCGGGCGGATGAGATGTCGGGTCGTTTGAGAAGATCGGCTGCGGCTTGGGCACGAGGTTCTCGAACAGCGGGTGGTTGTACCCGGTCGCCGCCATGAAGGCGTCCTTGTAGTTGGCACAGTAGTGCCGCAGGAACTCGACCGCCGTGTCCTTGTTCTTCGAGAAGTTCCAGACGACGTAGGAGTTCGGCGCGCCGGCGGCGAGCCGGCGCACTGGGCCAGCCGGCGTCTTCCACACGCCGATATTGTCGGCGAGTTTCGGATTGCTCTTCTGGATCGTGCGGTAGGCCGAGATCGGATTGTGAATCCAGCAGCCGCGGCCGGAGGCGAGGAACCGGTTGTTGCCGGAATCGTCCCACGACAGCACTTCCGGAGTCTCGCATTCGGTGTAGAGCGCCTTGACGAACTTCACGACCTCCAGGGTTTCCTTGGAGTCGATCGTCACCTTGGTGCCGGTCTCGTCGCACATCGAGGCGCCCCAGCTCCACAACATGCTGTTGTAGGAGTTGTTGGGGTCGACCGAGTGGCCGAGCCCGATGCCGAGCGGATGGCCTTTGGCCTTGAGCTTGGCGCCGCCCTTGCGGACGTCTTCCCAAGTGTCCGGCGTCATGCCGATCTCGCCCCACAGGTCCTTTCGATAGAGGCCCGGGAAGTCGATGAAGTAGTCGGGGAAGGCGCACCACGTCTTGGTCGGTATGTTGAAGGCGATCTGCTCGCCGATCTTGCCGACCTTGCCGTACTTCTTCTGCATCTCCTCGATGAACGCCGTCATGTCCATCGTGTGCTTGGCGAAGAGATGCGGGCCGCCCGAGCCGTTGAAGCCGAAGATGTCGTGGCCGGCGCCGGCCGCGACTTCGGCTGCCGCGCGGGCCGGCAGTTCGAGGTGCGGGATGTGGTCGATGGTGGCGTTGATGCCGTTCTTCTTGCCCCAGTCGTGGACGAATGCGTCGAGCCACTTGTCGTACTCGGGTACGAAATGGCTCCACTGGATGATCTTGAGCGTCTTGGTGTCGGCGAGCGCGCGCGAGACGAACGGTGCGTTCGGTCCGACGACCCCGGCGATGCCGGCACCCGTCTTCAGCAGACGGCGCCTCGACACACTCCTGTACTGTGCGTTTCCTCCGTTGCGCATTTATTGCCTCCTGTTGTTTGGTTCTTCGCCCCGCTCCGATATTCCTCCTTCCCATGGTCGGGCCCGTCCGCTCTGTTGGCGGTTGACGAGATCGACGGAACTGCGTGGCCAGCGAACGCGCTCCCAGGACGCGCCGCTTTCGGCACGCTGCCGCAGGGCAGAACCCCCCGCCTTATCCTTTGCTATTGATCTAGGTTAATCCGGCTCAAAGGCCGGGAATTCTCTGGCCGGCGAGATTGGCGCCGTCGAAATCGGCTAGCCGGGACAGCGCCGGCACGTCGAGGCAGGTGATCCGGCTGCCCTGCAGGTCGATCAGCCCGTCCTCGCGCAGTTTGCGCAAGGTGCGGTTGACGTGCGGGACGCTGAGACCGAGCGCGTCGGCCATCAATTCCTGGGTCATCGGCAGCGAGTACGAACGCTCGTCGGCCAGGCCTGCGTTCTGCAGTCGCACCAGCAGCTCCATCAGGAGCCGCGCCACCCGCTCGTAGGCGGACTGGCGGCCGACGCCCACCAGATGTTCGGCGATCAGCGCAGTCTCGTGACCGCTCAGCCAGAAGAAGGCGGCGCCGAGCTTGGGATGGCGGCGGAACAGATCGAACAGCACGTTGAACGAGATCGTGCAGGTCACGGCCTCGGTGAGGCTCGCGATCGAATAGAGCGAGCGCTCGAACAGGCAGCCGGGGAAGCCGATGAAATCGCCCGGCATGACCAGGCTCAGGATCTGCCGGCGCCCGTCGTGCAGCACCTTGTAGCGCATCGCCAGGCCCTGATTGAGGATGAAGAAGCAGCGATAGGCATGACCCGCGGTGATGATGTCGGTGCCGGCATGGACACGCGCGAACTCGACCTGCACTTGTCCGAGATAGGCGCGCTCGCGGGCGGTGAGGTCGACGAGGCGGGCAAGCCTGTCGATCAGCGGGGCTTTCAGGGTACTCGTTTCAGGTTGACTCGACGCGGTCATGGCTCACCTGCCGGTGCTGCAACCTGCCGACAGGCTAATCCAGATCAATGATCCCTGCAAAAGAACAGCATCGTTGATTGGCAATTCCTCGTCGTTGCGGCCAAAATGACGCAGCCACGTGAGGAAAGGAAAGCGCCCGAAATGCCGGAGTTGAGTGACGACGTATTCGCCGAACTGCGCAAGATCGATACCCCCACCATCACCAACGTGGTGGCGACTTACCCGAAGAATCCGCTTTGCCTCGGGCTCTACAATCCATGGACGGAGAACTGGTACACCGACACGTCGATCCGCTGCATCTACCCCGAGCTCGGTCCAACGGTCGGTTACGCCGTGACTTGCGTGTACGGCCTGCCCGATCCCAGCTTCAGTGGGCGTCTGTCCTTCATGGACGTGGTCGATGCGCTCGACGCCATGAAGAAGCCGACCGTGCTGGTGATCCAGCAGAAATGGCCGCCGCACATCCATAACAAGGCGGGCCTCGCGGGCGAGATGATGGTGAGCCAGATGATGGCGGTGGGCTGCGTCGGCATGCTGTCGAACGGACCGAGCCGGGACGTCGACGCCATTCGCAAACTCCGCTTCCAGTACATGCTGGGCGGCGTGACCGCCGGTCACGGCGAGATGGCGGTGCACGCCGTCAACGTGCCGGTCTCGGTCGGCGGCATGGACGTGGCGCCCGGCGACCTGATCCACATGGATGAGAACGGCGCCGTGAAGTTCCCACCGCATCATGCGCCGGCGGTGATCAAGAACGCCAAGCAGATGCTCGAGGACGAGGCGCGCCGCCTGGTCATGATCCGCAAGGCCAAGACCGCGTCCGAGGTCCGCGTCGCCAATCTGGGCGGCGCCTATTCCGACAAGAAGGCTTAGACCATGGCCGAACTCTCCAAGGATCTGCGCGACGTGCTGGCCCGGGTCGGCACCTCCACTCTCACCGGCGTGCTCAACCGCCGCGGGCTGAAGAGCATGACGCTGTTCGACGTCTGGCCATTGCGGCCCGAGCAGCCGCCCCTGGTCGGCATCGCCTTCACCATGCGCTTCATTCCCTCGCGCGAGGACAAGGACGGCCCGACCTCGACCAATCGCTCGACGGTGCAGCCGCAGGCGATGGAGGAGTGCCCGCCCGGCCACGTGCTGATGATCGACAGCCGCGGCGACGCGCGCGCCGCATCGGCCGGCGACCTCTATGTTGGCCGGCTGAAGGCCCGCGGCGCGGCGGGCATCGTCACGGACGGCGGCTTTCGCGACACCAACGGCGTGTTCAAGACCGGCTTGCCGGCCTATCACCGCCGGCCGTCGTCACCGCCGTCGCCGATCGCCCACCGGCCGGTCGACCTGCAGCTGCCGATCGGCTGCGGCGGCGTTGCCGTCTATCCGGGCGATATCGTGGTCGGCGACCGCGACGCCATCCTGGTGATCCCGCCCGACATCGTCGAGGCCGTCGCCGACGAGGCGCTCAAGGCCTACGAATATGAGGAGTGGGCCGAGCTCGAGGTGCGCAAGGGAAGGCCGCTCAAGGGCCTGTTCCCGGCGGCAAGCGACGAGGCGAGGCACGAATACGAGGCGTGGAAGAGGGCCGGGGGCAAGCGCTAGACCTTGCCGCGCACCTCGTCGTTGAAACGCTTCATCGAGATCAGGATCTCGGGCACCGTGGCGCCGTCGAAGCCCGAATCGATGGCGCCGACGCCGAGCGCGGCGAGGTCCCTGATGTCGCGCGCGATATCCTTCGACGATCCGGAGAACAGCCGGCGCTCGCCATCGCCCGCCTTGTCGGGCACGCCCGCGCCGTAGCGCGGGAAGCGGATGGTGATGCCGACCGCCTTGGGATCGCGGCCGGCCTCGGCGCTGAGCTGGCGCAGGCGCGCGATCGCGGCGTTCACGCGCTTGAGGCTGTCCATCGGAAACGCCGGATTGTTGGGGATCGGATACCAAGCATCGCCGTACTTGGCGGTGCGGCGCAGCGCCGGCCCGGATTCGCCGCCGACCCAGATCGGGATGCCGCCCTTCTGCGCCGGCTTGGGCGCGAAGGTGATCTTGTCGAACTTCACGTACTTGCCCGAGAAGCGCGGCCGCTCCTTGGTCCACAGCTCCTTGAACGCGGCAATATATTCGTCGGTGACCTTGCCGCGCTCCTCGAAGGCCGGCACGCCCAGCGCCTCGAACTCCTCCTTCATCCAGCCCGCGCCGATGCCGAGCGTGACGCGACCGCCCGACAGCGTGTCGATGGTGGCAAGCTGCTTGGCCGCCAGCACCGCCGGCCGGTGCGGCACCACCATGACCGAGGTCACCAGCCGAAGCTTGCTGGTGCGCGCTGCGACGAACGCCAGCTCGATCAGCTGCTCGTTGCGCTCGCCGGTGCCCTGGTTGGTAAATTCGCCCGAGGCGCTGTACGGGTAGGGCGAGGCGATGTCGGTCGGAATGACGACGTGGTCGCTGAACGTGCCGTAGGCAAAGCCCAGCTCCTCGGCGCCCGTGCAGAGGCGGGTCAGGTTGTCGAGGCTCGAGAGCGGGCCCGCGGTGGGGGCGGAGAAGCCGAACTGCATCACTATGCCTTCACGGTGTTGCCGATGAACGCCACCATGCGATCGAACAGGTCGCCCGCCTTGGCGAGATCGGGCGATTGGCCGGGCTGACGCTCCATGTCGATATATTCCAGCGCGATCGAACCGCCCGCCCGCTTGTAGGCGGCGCAGAAGCGCTGCGGCTCGTTGCCGTCGAAGCTCGACTCGGTGTCCTTGTAGTCGTGTTGCGGATCGCCGTGCGGCTGGTACCAGATGGCGGGCGGAAGCTGCAGCTTCTCGCCGCGCTCCAGCGCCAAGGTCGGGCTGCCCTCCGACATGTTTTCTTCCGAGCGCCAGTAGGAATCGTGCCGGCCGATGATGTTCTTCGGCCAGGCCGGCGCGTCGGGCGCGGCGGCGAGACGCTTGGCGTGGCGGTAGCGGCTCAGCGGATTGATCACCGGCCAGGACATGACCACGCAGCGCACGCTCGCGTCATGCGCCGGCGAGCCGGCGGGAAGCTTGATGGCGGTGTAGCGCGGATCGGTGGGCCGCATGGCGACCAGCATGGCGAGATGGCCGCCGCTCGACTGGCCGCTCAGGCCCACCAGGTCGGGCCGCGTCTTGAGCCGCCTGGCGTTGAGCTTGGTCCAGCGGACGGCGTAGTTGATGTCCTGCACCGAGGCGGGATAGGGGTCCTCGTTGCCCGAGCGGAAATCGAGCGCGATCGACACGATGCCGTTGGCGGCCATCGCCTGATGGCGCAGCTGCTCGGTGAGGCGATCGCTCTGGCACCATGCACCGCCATGGCACTCGACCATGGCCGGGAAGGGACCCGCGCCGCGCGGGAGGTAGATGCGCGCCAGCAACGGCTTGTCGCCGTGACGCAGATATTCGACGTCTTCGACGTCGTATTCCGCCGAAGTCTTCGCCAGCGCTGCTGTGCTCATGCGTTTCCCCACTGGTTGGAAGTCCAGAGGGGAGGCTAGAGCGGATTTCCGACGAAGGGAACTGCGGGTTCCCTTGCTTTAGCGGCGCTTGGCCTTGCGCACCGTCTTTCGGGTCGACCGTGCGGCTGCCCGTTTCGCTCTTGCAAGCCGCCGCTGGCTCGCCGCGGTCGCCCGGCGCGCGAGCTTGCGCGCCTTGCGAACCGCCGCCGTGACGCGATTGACGATGCGCTTGGTGGTGGTTTGACGTGCCATGCCGCAGCCAACGCGATCGCTGCCGCAAGGTTGCTTCAGGACAGCACGATCGCCGTGTGCGGGTCGATTTGCGGGATGACGGTGCCGATCACCACGCCGTCCACCTCCGCGTCGGACGGCACGCCGAGCAACAGCCCACCCGCGGTCTGCGGGTCGAACAGCAGCGGCAGCTTGGGATGGCTGGAGAAGCGGTCCATGCCGTCGATCAGGTGCCGGGCACGCAGGTTCTCCGGTGCCAGCGAGCTTGCATAGCCTCTGCCAAGCAGCTCGACGGCGCCGTCGAGCGCCGGCAGCGCGTCGAGCTTGACGTCGACCGAGACCGGCCCGCTCGCCCGCACCATCTCGGCGAGGTGACCGGCGAGTCCGAAGCCCGTCACGTCGGTGCCGGCATGCGCCGCTGCGGGCGCGGCGAGCGGCCGGCACATCGAGGCCAGCGCCGTTTCGATCCACCGGCCCTTGGCCGCCCCGCGCATGGCCGCGGCGAAGATCACACCGGTGCCGAGCGGCTTGGTAATCACGAGCTTGTCGCCGGCCCTGAGCCCGCCCTTGCGCAGCGCGCGCGCGGGATCGACCAGCCCGTTGACCGAGAAGCCGAGCGCTGCTTCGGGGCCTTCGCCGGAATGGCCGCCGATCAGCGCGCAGCCGGCCTGGTCGAGCACGCGGCGCGCGCCCGACAGCATCTGGAAGAGGTCCTCTTCCATCAAACGCTCGGCGGCGGCCGGCACGATGGCGAGCGCGAGCGCGCTGTGCGGCTTGGCGCCCATCGCCCAGACGTCGCCCAGCGCGTGGACGGCGGCGATCTGGCCGAACACGAACGGATCGTCGACGAAAGTGCGGAAGAAGTCGACCGACTGCACCAACGCCTGCCCGGCCGGCACCTCGAACATCGCGGCATCGTCGGGCGCGTCGAGGCCGATGCGGACGCCCGTGCCCGTCGTCAGGCCGAGGCGCTCGAGCACGCGCGCCAGCACCGAGGCGCCGACCTTGGCGCCGCAACCGCCGCAGCGCATGCCGATGTCGGCCAGCAGGCGTCGTGCTTCGGCATCGGCCAGCGCCGGATCGGGCTTGGCCTGTGCCGACACCTGCATCGGCTTGGCCGGCGGCTCGCGATACATGCGCATCCACTTGCGGTCGATGTGGTCCTTCCAGCGCCACACCCAGGCGCCCTCGACCGACCAGCCGGCGCGCGTGGCGACCGCGCGGCCGTCGCCGGTGCCGATGATGGAGAGGAAGCGGCTCTGCGGCGTGAACGGACGCACCGGCCGGGCCAGCAGCGCGCGCCGCAGATTGGCGGCGAGCGGCGGGCCCTGGCGCACGGCGAACACGCCCGCCTTGGGCCGCGGGTGGACGGTGACGCTGGCGCAGTCGCCGACGGCGAAGACCGTCGGTTCGCTGGTCTGCAACGTCGCCTCGACGGCGAGGAAGCCCCGCTTGTCGAGCGCGAGACCGGTCGTCGCCAGCCATTTCGGCGCGCCCGCCTCGGTGACCACGAACGCCGCGTCGAAGCCGATGCTCGTGCCGCCTTCGAGATGCAGGCTGCCGTCGGTCATGCGTGCAACCGCGGCACCCTCTCTGAGCGCGATGCCGCGCCTGGCGAACACCTTGCGCAGCGTGGCGCGCGCCGACTTGGCCTGGTTGGCCAGGATCTCGCCGCGCGTCACCAGGGTCACGGCGACTTGCGCTGCCTTGGCGACCGCGCGCACGCGATGGTCGATGCCCATGGCCAGCTCGACGCCGCCCGCGCCGCCGCCGATCACGGCGACCCGCAACGGTCCGCGCCAGTCCTTGACCTGCTCGAGGAAGGCAAGCCAGCGTCGTCCGAGCTCGGCGATCGGCTTCACGGGCGTCGCGTGCTCGGCCGCACCCTCGATCATGTCGAGTGTCGGCGCCGCGCCGACATCGATGGACAGGAGATCGTAGGAGACCGGCGGCCGGTCCTTCAGCATCACCTGGCGGTTCTCGCGGTCGAGGCCGATCGCCTCGGCATGGATCAGCCGCGCGCCCGTCCAGGCGCAAAGCCGCGCCAGGTCGATGTGGCATTCGTCGAACGAATAGGCGCCGGCGACGAAGCCCGGGATCATGCCGGAGTAGGGGGTCTCGACGTCGCGCCCGATCAGGGTGAGGCGCACGCCGGGCATCGGCTTCATGCCGAAGCTTTTCACGACATGGACGTGGGCATGGCCGCCGCCCACCAGCACGAGGTCTTTTAATTGTGGGCCGGCCGCTTGCATGGTCCACCTATAGCCGATCGGACCGGGGTCTGGTACAGAACCAAAAAATATTGTATATCAATGGACTAATATATTTTCTTTCAGTGATATTGGAGCTTCGGCATGGCCGTCGTTTCCGGCCTCTCGGTTTCCACTGATCGCAGCGCCGCCCGTTCGCCGCTGGCCCTGTCGCTGCCGCTCGTGCTGGGCGTGGTGATGTTCGTCTGCCTCGCCAATGCCGGCGGCCTGCCGCTGCTCGGCGATCCGGACAGCCAGTGGCATATCGGCGTCGGCAACTGGATGCTGGCGCATCGCACCGTGCCGGACGTCGACACCTTTTCTTTCACTTTCGCCGGCCAGCCCTGGATCGCCAAGGAATGGCTGTCGCAGCTTTTGCTGACGCTTGCCTACAACGCGGCCGGCTGGGCAGGAGTCGAGGCGCTGGCGGCGGCGGCGCTGGCGGCAGGCTTCGCGCTGTTGCTGCGCCTGCTGCTGCGTGACCTCTGGCCGCTGCCGGCGCTGCTCTTCGTCGGCGCCGCCGTGGTGATGATGGCGCCGCATTTCCTGGCGCGTCCGCATGCGCTTGCCTTCCCGTTCATGCTGCTCTGGGTGGCGGGCCTCGTCCGCGCGGTCGAGGCGCGGCGCGCGCCCGAACCGCTGCTGCTGGGCGCGATGCTGCTGTGGGCCAACATGCACGGCGGCTTCACGCTCGGCCTGCTGCTCGCGGCGGCGTTCGCGCTCGATGCGCTGGTCGGCGCACGCGACGGGGGCAAGCGCAAGGCGCTCTTCATCGGCTGGACGAAGTTCGGTATTGGCGCGCTTCTGGTCGCCTGCATCACGCCGTACGGGTACGAGTCGATCCTCGTTACCTCGCGGATCTTCAGCCTGGGCGACGCGCTGAACGCCATCGCCGAATGGCGCTCGCCCGATTTCAAGGCGCAGCCGATGCAGGAGATCGTGCTGCTGGTCGCACTCTATCTCGGCTTCTCGCGCGGGCTCCGGCTGCCGCTGATGCGGCTGTTGATCGTGCTCGGCCTCGTCCATCTCTATCTCGGCTATGCGCGCAACGCCGAGCTGCTCGCCACCCTGGCGCCGCTCGCGATAGCGCCGTTGCTTGCTCGCCAGTTCCCGGCGCTCGCCCGCGACCGAGAATCAGTCGCCCGGCTCGAGCAATGGGCGCGCCCGGCCGGGGCCGGTGCGATGGCCTTGGGAGTCCTGGTCGCGGCGGTTTTCGCCGGCGCCGTCATGCGCTTCGGCGATGTGAAGCCGCCGGGCGCCACCATGCCATCCGACGCGCTCGCCTTCGCGCGCAAGGAAGGGCTCGCGTCCAGGCACGTCTTCAATCACTACAATTTTGGCGGCTACCTGATCGGCCAGGGCGTGCCGACCTTCATCGACGGCCGCGGCGAGCTTTACGGCGGTGAGTTCATCAAGAAAGTGGCGGGCGCGGTCAATCTGCGCGGCGATTCGGACCTTCAGGGTATGCTCGACCAGTACGGCATCGAGTGGACGTTCCTCACCAAGGATGCTGCGGCCAACAAGCTCCTGGCTGTGCTGCCGAACTGGCGGCTTGCCTACAGCGACGACCAGGCGACGATCTTCGTCAGGCGCCGCTAAAGCGCAATCACTTGAGGATGATCCACGTGCAGGTGGCGATGGCGCACAGCCGGCCCGCCTCGGTGTAGAGCGCCGTGCCCGAATAGAGCTTGCGGCCTTCCTCGCCCGTCTTCCAGCCGACCACCGCGCAGCGCTCGCCCACCTTGGGCGCCTCGATGATCTTGGCCGTCATGCGTCCGGTCAGCGCCGGTCGCATGTCGTCGAGGTCCTGCGCCGCGTAGGCGCCCGGACAATCGAGCGTGCCCCACACGAACTCGGGGCGGATGCGGCCGCTTTCGTCGGCGTGATTGGCATGCGGCAGGTAGCAGGAGAGGGAGTAGCCCTTCTGCGGCCCCGAGGTGCCGAGCACGCGCAAGCCGTCGCCGACGGCGCGGGCGCGGCCGCAGACGATGCAGGTGCCGAACTCGCTGTCGTCGGGACTGCCGCCCACCTCACCGCGATGAAGGACGTCGGACCAGTCGCTGGGCGGCGGCGGCGGCTTCAGATGCGCGATCGAGCCTGCGCGCGCCTCGCACACCAGCCTCTCGCCGTGGAGCAGGCGCAGCGTGTCGCCGTCCCTCAGCACCGACATCCTGGTGTCGATCGGCGTCGGTGCGCGGAAGGTGATCTCGACCGCATCGGTCGGCCCGAACAAGGCGGCGTATTTCGCCGCCAGCCTGCCGCCGACATAACCGCCATTTCCGGAAAGACGCGGGCCGTTGCAGCCCGCCGGTATTATCAAATCATCGTCGTTCACTGTACGGAACCTGCCGGTTCGCCGCGGCTGACGCAAGCGCGGTGCTATGCCAGAGGTGAACGCGATGAGCCGGTTCATTCCCTGGTTGCTGGTCGGGCTGTGTTTCGCGCTGACCGTCGCCAGCCGCTCGATCAGCGACACCTTCGCCGTCTTCGTGCCGGCGCTGCAGAGCACGTTCGAGTCGAGCCGCAGCGCGGTCACCGTCGTCTACAGCTTCGCCCTGTTCGCCGGCGGCACCGGCGCGCCGCTCGCCGGCTGGATCGTCGATCGCTTCGGCCTGCGCGCGCTCACCGTGATCGGCATGATCGCCGCGGCGCTGGGCACGCTCAGCGCCTGGCGGGCGACCGAGCTGTGGCAGCTCTATCTCGGCCTCGGCATCGTGCTGGGCTTCGGCGGCACCTGCGTGTCGGGCGTGTTGAGCTCGACCCTGCTGGCGCGCTGGTTCCCGGTGCGCCGCCTGGGTGTCGGCCTCGCCGTCGCCTGGTCGGCCTCCGGTGTCGGCGCCATCGTCATGATCCCGCTCGCCGAGCAGCTGATCTCGGCCGACGGCTGGCGCCGCGCCTATCTCGTGTTCGCCATCGTCAGCGCCTGCTTCGTGCCACTCCTGGTCGTGCTGCCGTGGCGCGCCATCGCCGCCGGCGCGCCGGGCTTGAGCAAGCTCCATCCCTCGACCCTGGCCGGCCCGACGGTGGGCGACGCCCTGCGCGACTGGCCGTTCTGGGCGCTGTCGGCATCGTTCGGCCTCACCTCGCTCGGCATCTTCGCGATCGCGCCGCAAGCCGTCGTCTACCTGCTCGAGCGCGGCTGGGACGGCGCCTATGCCGCGCGCGCGATCGCCGTCGCGGGCTTCCTGACGCCCCTCGGCATGATCGGCTTCTCCTGGCTCGCCGACCGCGGCGGCCGCAAGATCGCGGCCATCCTGGCCTACGCCTGCTCGATCGTTGGCGTCGGCTCGCTCGCCTTGGTGCACGGCCCGCGCGACGATCTCTTCCTGTGGGGCTACGTGCTGCTGTTCGGCGGCAGCCAGGGCTCGCGCGGGCCGATGATCTCGACGCTCGCGACGCTCCGCTACCGCGGCGCCAATTTCGGCAAGATCTACGGGCTGATCAGCATCGGCACCGGCATCGGTGGGTTCCTCGGCGCTTGGATCGGCGGGCTGCTGCACGATCTCACCGGCGGCTACAACGCGGTGATGCTGTTCTCGGCATTGTCGCTTGCGTCGGCGGCATTGACGCTCGGCGCCGAGGCAGGTGCGCGCGAACGTCTGGGCCGCTGAGCGATTGCTGGCACTCGCGTTCATAGAGTGATGCCGGCCACTGCGCTTGCTGGAGCATGAACGATCAATCACACTAGGTGTGCATGGCGGATTTAGAGCTGGCCGAGGACCGCAAGGAAAAGACCGAATCGACCTTGGGCGACGTGCTGTATGCGAAGTCGCCGCCGCCGGTTTCGGAGCACATCTGGAGGGCACTCGTGGGGGCGATCGCCGCCGGCGAGCCGGCCGCCCTGCACACGCTCTACGAAATGTCCCATCGGCTGGTGTTCACGCTGGCCATCAGGCTGACGGCCAATCGCGAAACCGCCGAGGAAATCACGCTCGACGTCTTCCACGACGTTTGGCGGCGGGCCTCCGCCTACGATCCGGCGAACGGCACTGTGCTAGGCTGGATCATGAATCAGGCGCGCTCGCGCGCCATCGATCGCCTGCGGTTCGAGAGCCGCAAGAAGCGCAACGCGAACGGCGATGTTGCGGCGCTTGAGCCGGAGCCGGCACCCGATCCGCGCGACGTGTTGGAGATGCGCGAGCAGGGCAAGGCCCTGCGCGGTGCGCTGGAAAAGCTGACGCCCGACGAGCGTCGGGCGATCGAAACCACCTTCTTCGGCGGCCTGACACATGCTGAGGCGGCCGCGCGGCTCGGCCAGCCGCTTGGCACGATCAAGACGCGCATCCGGTCGGGAATGCAAAAGTTGCGACTGGCGATGGCCAGCGAAGCGGTGAAGCCATGAGCTCCTCCGGCGCGGACCGCTGCCCGCAAAGCGAACTGACCTGTCTGCACGCGCTGCAGGCGCTGCCGGAGAGCGAGGCGGCCTCGGCTTCGGCGCACATAGCCGGCTGCCCGGATTGCCAGCGCTTGCAGCGGAGCCTGAGGCCGGTCGTCGAGCGCTTCGTGGCCTGGCCGACCGATGTGCTGCGCCCGCCGGCGTCGCTCGAGGAGCGCCTCGCCCAGCGGATCGCGCCAAAGAGCGCAACGCCGCTCCGAAGCGCGTCGGCCGGGCGGTGGTCGGAACCGGAATGGGAGGCCGTCGCGCCTGGCATCGAATGCAAGCTGCTGGCGGCCGACAGCGAGCGGGACCGGATCAGCATGCTGGTGCGGCTGGCGCCGGGGGCAAGCTATCCGGCGCACACCCATGCCGGCGTCGAGGAGCTGCATCTGCTCGACGGCGAGCTCTGGATCGACGAACGCAAGCTCTTTCCCGGCGATTACAATTACGGCGCGCCCGGCGCCGGCGACAAGCGTGTGTGGAGCGAAACCGGCTGCACCTGCGTCCTGATCACCAGCACCAAGGACGTCCTCGGCTGACCAATCCAAACGCCGGCGGTTGACGTTTTGCCGGTATGGTCTGGGATAAAGACCCCGCCTATCCGTGCGATGGCACCGAGCTGACCTGCGTCTATGCCCTTCAGGCCCTGGCGCCGGACGAGATTCCTGCAGCCGAGGCGCACATTGCCTCATGTCCGGACTGCCGGCGCCTGCTGGAACGCCTGCGGCCGGTGGTCGAGCGCTTCGTTGCCTGGCCGACCGATATGCTGCGACCGCCGTCGCCGCTGAAAACGCGGATCGCCCAGCGGATAGCGGCAGAACCAGCGGCATCGGTGACGCCGACGCGGCCGCGCTGGACCGAGCCGGCATGGCAAGAAGTGGCGCCCGGCATCGAATGCAAGCTGCTGGCAGCCGATGGCGAGCGGGACAGGATCAGCATGCTGGTGCGCCTGGCGCCGGACGCGAGCTATCCCGCGCATACCCATGCGGCGGCCGAGGAGCTGCATCTGCTCGACGGCGAGCTCTGGATTGATGAACGCAAGCTCGTTCCCGGCGATTGCAACCGTGGCGCGCCGGGGGCCGGCGACGACCGGGTGTGGAGCAAAACCGGCTGCACCTGCGTCCTGATCACCAGCACCAGGGACATCCTGCGATGAGTACAGCGAAAGGAACTTCATGACGCAGCCGTTTTCCGGCAGATCCATCCTGATCATCGAGGACGAAGTCCTGATCGGCGTCATGCTCGCCTCCGAGATCGTAAAGGCAGGCGGTACGGCAATTGGGCCGGTGAGGTCGGTGGCCGACGCCCTGGCCGCGATTTCCGCGCAATCCATCCATGTCGCGGTGCTCGACGCCAAGCTTGCCGACGGTTCGGCCGCGGAACTGCCCCGCCACCTCGCCTCGCACGGCATACCGTTCGTGGTGGTCAGCGGCTACGAACAGACGGCGCTGCCGGCCGAGCTGCGAAGCGCGCCGTTCATCGCCAAGCCGATATCCCTGCCACCTCTGATGGAAGCGATAGAACGCCTGCTTGTCGCGGCTGTGGGCGGCCGTCCGCCGGCGTCGTCATCCAGGAAACCGCCGTCTTGACCGACTGACGGACTTTTGTCCGAAAATCAGTGCTCGGTCGACAGCGGCAGGATTTCGTTTTTGAAATACAGGCTTTGGGCCCGGCAGTGCGGGCACCACACAACAAATCGGTCGGGATGGCCGGCAATCGCTCCCTCGGTCCGGCTGACGACTTGGATTGTGACTTCGCAGAGCCTGCAGGCAACGGCGGGAACTGGCTTCGGTGTTCCGGTCGATGACTGAGTGTTCATTCGCCCCCGCTGTCTTTGTCGTCCGGTTGTCCCGGCGTTAATAATGCAACGCAACGCGAATGGATGCCGCTCAGCGGGCGGCATCATTCTGATTTTGCGCCGCGCCGTCAATGAATTTGACGCTGCTCTGCTTGCATCCCGTCTGCAGCGTCACCCGGCGTTGCGCACGGCGCGCGCCACGTCGCCCCAGCGTCCGAGAGTCCTGGCGTCGATCTCGCGCCAATGCGAGGCGAGGTAGATCACGAGCCGCGCGGCGATACCCTTGTAGCGGGCGATCATCTTGTCGGCGACGTCGTCCCACTTCGCCACCACCGCGAACTGGTCGAGGATCTCGTCGCTGATCAGCGCCTGGCTGCCCGTGCTGTCGCCGGCCTTCAGCCGCTCGGCCAGCTTGTCGCGCAGGCCGGTGTAGCCGAGATCGTCGAACTGGAAAGCGTAGTTGGGCGTGGCGCCGTAGAAGCCGATCGTGGTCTTGGCTTCCTTGACCGCGCCCGCGCGCTCCTCCGGCGTGTCGCCCGCGGCAACGATCACCGGCACGATCAGGTCGACCTGCCTGGGATCGCGCCCGGCTTTCTTCGCGCCCTCGGCGACGCCGGGCAGCAGGTGCGTCTTGATGTAATGCATGGAGTGCATGGGATGCACGTGCACGCCGTCGGCGACCTCGCCCGCGACGCGCAGCATGTAGGGGCCGACGGCGGAGATGTCGATCTTGACGTCCTCGAAGCCGTGGCGGGGCGGCGTCCACTGCTCGGGCAGGAGACTCATCTTGTAGTAGGGGCCGTCATGCTGCAGCCGGCCCTCGCGGCGGAACGCCCTGAGGCAGGCTTTCACCGCCAGCACGTAGTCCTTCATCTGCGGCGCGGGCTTGTCCCACTGGCTGGCATAGCGCCGCTCGATGTGCGCCTTGACCTGGCTGCCGAGCCCGAGCCGGAATTTGCCCCTGGTGTTCTGCGCCAGCTCCCAGGCTATCTCGGCCGAGACCATCGGGCTCCGCGCAAAGGCGATCGCGATGCCGGTCGAGAAGTGCAGCGACGGCGCGGCCAGCGAGGCGGCGGCGATGTTCATCCACGGCACCTGGTGGCCCTCGGTGAACAGCATGCCGGAGAAGCCCGCTTTCTCCACCCGGCGGGCGAGGTCGGCCACGTTGTCCCACGTGGTGGCGCGCGTCATGACGTCGAATTCCATCGCTTATCCCGCGGCTTTTCCGGCGGGATATTCGCCGACTACCGAGATCGGTGCAAAGCTCGACTTTTCCGGACGACCCGGGTTCCGAGAGCTAGGCGACAGCTGTGACGGTCATTCTTCCGACTATCGGAGATATGCAACGTTTTGGATTGATGAAATGCTACCTATACGAGCATGGTGAGTTTGCTTAGGGCAGGGGGGAGATCATGAACAGGTCATATGTGGTTGCCGCAGCGATTGCGGCTGTAGCCTTAGTTAGCAGTGCGTGCGAAGCGCCAAAGTTGACAACCAACCCCATTGCCAGCGCGACTATTGCTGCGCTCGATGGTGCAGCATTCCCCAAGTCGCGGAGCACGGTTAGTGGGGCCGAGTACTGGATCGGCACAGCCGAGGATAGACCGTCTGATACTGCTCAATGCGCCGAACTGTTCAAGCCCTACATGCGTCCCGAGATGATGGCGATCGGTGACAGCCTCTATAATGGTGTCTCATCGTTCCGTATTAACTGGTGGCTATCGGAATGGAGTGTCCCGGCGCAAGTGGCAATCCCATTGGGCCTGATACATCAGACGGACTGGGAACCACGGCAAAACCGATCATGTGGCTGGACAACCGAGCGCTGAAATTTGATCAGCCAGTGCTTGCCGATCACCGCCGATTCTCCAATCTCGCATCAGGCGGGTTCTTCAGCTACGACAACATGCATCTTACGACAGCAGGCTATGGCCTCCTCGCTGTAACGTTGCTTGGTGCAATCAGACAGAACGAACCCGATGCAGTGAAGAACGAGGAGTACTATTGGCAGGCCATGGGCCTTATCCACCCAGCGACCCACGTGGCACAGGACCTCTGGCAGAGCGAGACGATCTTGCGCATGGGAACGAGACGCGACGACCTAGATCGCGAATCGATCTTCATTCTGCTGCCGACTGTCGCGCAGCATTGACTGAGCCGGCAACTTGTCTACTGGCTGCTTCAACGGCGCGCGAGGTACATCAGGAAGGCGAAGCCGGCCAGCATGCCGAGCAGGGCGTAGAACAGGGTGAGAAGAACGCGCCGGATCTTGCGCCGGCGCACCGTCGCGATCACGACCCGGCGGCGCAGCATCGGCGGGTCGAGCGGATTGTATTCGCGCTCGTAGAGCGTGCGCGTGCCCATGACCCAGCCGATGCCGGCGCCCGCCGCGGCGAACGCCAGCAAGATCGCAATCAGCAGCTTCAACTTTCCAGTGCCCCAAACAACCCGCCTGCGCGCGCCGCGGCCGGCGCCCCCGATGGCAGGCGGCGCGTAGTACGCCTCCGAACCCGCGTTGGGTCAACGAATAAGCCGCTAAACGATGCTAAGGGCGGCGGGCATCTCGCTCAGGGCGCCCCTGTCGCCCTCAGGGCGCCCCTGTCGCCCAGCGCAACAGCAGGATGAGAAGCGAGATCAGGACGGCGAGGCCCATTGCGGGCGGCACGATCAGCTTGATCCTGGGCTTGAACACGATCTTCACGCGACGCTCCTTCAGCTCCGTCCACTGTGATTAACTTAATACATTGACTAAGGATTAATAATCCATTATGGTTGCCATACCGGAGGAAAAATCATGCCGTTCGACGAGTCACCGCAGGTTAACCAAGAGAACGCCACATGGCCCGAGATCGACCGTCGTCTGATCGACCGGGAGGGCCGCGAGGCGCTTCCGTCGTTCCCGCTACATCTGCTGCCCGAGCGGTTCCGCGCCTGGGTCGAGGCGCAGGCGGTGTCGTTCACGCCGGTCGACTATCTGGCGCAGGGCCTGCTTGCCGCGGTGTCGTCGGTCTGCAGCGGCGCCATCAGCGCGCGCGTGTCGGCTGGCTGGAGCGAGCCACTGGTGCTGTGGCAGGCGCTGGTCGGTTCACCTTCCACCGGCAAGACGCCGGCGCTGGCTGCGGCCCGCCGCCTGCTGGACGGTCTGGAGTCGATGCTGGAGCTCAAGAACGAGAATTTCCTGCACGTCATGGTTTCCGGCACGATGAACGGCGAGGGCCGGGGGGCGGTGTTGTGGCGCGACGATCTGGCCTCGTGGCTCGAGCCGGCGTCGCTCGGCACCAACCGCGCCGACTGGCTGGCCGGCTGGAATGCGCGCGAGGCCGATTCGCGCCCTTCGGCGCATCTCAGGGTCTCCAGCCAGCGCTTCGCGTTGACGGTGGTTGGCGCGCTGCGGCCCGATCGCCTCGCCGACAGCCTCGCGGACGAGGAGCTGGCGGCGCGGCTGCTCTATGCCTGGCCCGAGGCGACGCATTGCGCGCCCCTCGGCGGGCCGATACCGGACGGCGAGGGTGTGCGCGGCTTGCTCACGAGCATTGCTTCCCTGGCGGGGAGCGTCGCGGATCCGTACTGGCTTCCGCTCGGCGAAGAGGCGGTGCGCACGTTCGAACACCTGTTGCCGGCGCTACGGCAGGAGATGCGGGAAAGCGACGGAGCCGAGGCGGCATGGCTCGGCAAGGGTGCCGGCACGATCGTGCGTCTGGCCGGCCTGCTGACGTTGCTGCGCTGGGCCGAGAGCGCCGCCGACTGGCCCGGCGACATCGATGCCGCGGCGCTCCTGGACGCCCACGCTCTATGGTCGGGCTATTTCCTGCCGCACGCCCGCGCCATTTTCGGACAGGCCGGCTCGGTCGGGCGCGACCGGCTGGCCCGCCGCGCCACGCGCTGGCTGCGCCGCGCGCGGCTCAGCCAGGTGTCGCGCGAGGACATACGCCGCGACGCGTTGGCGCGATCGCTCGACGCCGAAGGAACGGACGAGATCATCGAGCGGCTGGAGCAGGGCGGCGTGCTGCGAACAACGCCGACTCAAGCCACCGGCGGGCGCCGTCCGCGGCGCTGGGAGGTCAATCCGGCTCTGTTGTAAGAAACTTTCCGCCCTTTCCGCCGGTCCGCCGCCCTCTCTACAGGATCGCCGAGTGCACCAGATTGGCGACGACGTCGAGGCGCCGGGAGTGCCACGGGTCGGGGATGCGGTTGTTGGTGATGTAGGCGAACGACACGCCCGATGCCGGATCTCCCCAGCAGTACGACGTTCCGACGCCGCCATGGCCGAACACGCCGGGATTGGCGAGTGCGCCGAGCCCGCGGATGTTCTCCGTGGCGCCGCGCAGGTGAGGGCCCAGTCCGCGATGCATCGGCATGCCCATGAACTCGTCGGTGCGGTCGCCGGTATGGTTGCGCAAGGCGTATTGCAGGGTGCGCGGAGAGACGATGCGCGTGCCGGCGAGCTCGCCGCCGGCCAGCATCATCTGGTAGAGCGTCACCATGGCCCGCGCCGTGCCGTAGCCGCCGCCGCCCGGCGCGCCCGCCTTCCGCCATTCGGCGGAGTTGGCATCCTTGTCGGGCGTGAAGCCATCGCCCTTCTCGGTCGGCTGGTGCATGTCGGCGGCGCGGCCGAACTCGCTCTCGGGCAGGCCGACATAGAGATCGTTGGCGAGGCCCAGCGGCTCGGCCACGGTCTCGCGCATCACCTCGCGGAAGTCCTTGCCGGTCAGCGCCTCAATCAGCACGCCGAGCGTCCAGTGCGCGCTGAGCCCGTGGTAGTGCACCTTCGAGCCCGGCGTGAACTCGAGCGGGAAGTTGCAGACGACCTCGCGCAGGCGCTTGTGGTCGGCCCACGCGTCCTTGGCGACGACCGCATTAGGGAAGCCCGCCTGGTGGGTGATGGTCTGCAGCACGGTGATGCTGCCCTTGGCGTTCTTCCTGAACTCGGGCACGTGGTCGGCGATGCGGTCGGACCACGAGAACAGGCCGCGTTCGGCGAGCGCCCACAGCGCCACCGCGGTCACGACCTTGGTGTTGGAGTAGAGCAGCCACAGCGTGTCGTCGCCCGCCGCGCGCGGCGCGGGCTCGGTGCCGGCGTTGCCGAAACTCTTGTAGAGCGCGAGCTTGCCGTGACGGGCGAGCGCGATCTGGCAGCCGGGATATTTGCCTTCGGCGATGTGGCGGCCGATCAGCGCGATCAGCCGGTCGATCTGGCCGCGGCGGAAGCCGAGCGATTCGAGATCGGCCGACGGCAGCGGAAATTTTGTGGCGATTTGGGGGCTGACGGTCGTGTCCACGGCGAGTTCCTCCTGTGGACATCATATTATGGTTCGGTGATGTGTCGATGACGCAGACCTCGACATATTGTGTTTCTGGAAAACCTTGCCACAATGCGCGCCGTCATGTTGGACCGCCGAGACTTTCCAAGTAGTCCCATCCAGGGCCGGAGAGGCTAGCCGTGACGCCGGGCATTGAGTCCTGCCACGCGCTGGTTCTCAACGCCGACTTTCGGCCGCTGTCGTACTTTCCCCTGTCGATCTGGTCATGGCAGGACGCCGTCAAGGCGGTATTTCTCGACCGAGTCAGCGTCATCTCCGAGTATGAGCGCAAGATCCACAGCCCGTCGTTCGAGATGCGGCTGCCGAGCGTCATCGCGCTCAAGGAATACGTGCCGGCGGCGCGGCGCCCGGCGTTCACGCGGTTCAACGTGTTCCTGCGCGACCATTTCAATTGCCAGTATTGCGGCAACGACTTCCCGACCAACGAGCTGACGTTCGATCACGTGGTGCCGAAGTCGCGCGGCGGTCGCACGGCGTGGACCAACGTCGTCACCGCCTGCAGCCCGTGCAATCTGCTGAAGGGCAACCGGCTGCTGCGCGAGAGCGGCATGCATCTCACGCGCATGCCGTTCGAGCCGACCACGACCGAGCTGCAGGAGAACGGCCGCGCCTTCCCGCCCGGCTACCTGCACGAGAGCTGGCGCGATTTCCTCTACTGGGATTCTGAGCTCGAGCAGACCTAGCGCACTCAGAGGCGCGTCGACAGCCAGATCGCGAGCCGCGAGCCGGCCTTGATGGCGGCGGTCAGCGCCGGATAGGCCGGCGCCTGCTCGGCGCCCGCCGCCAGCGCCTCGTCGCGATGCTTGAGCTCGTCGGCTCGGAACGTCTCGACGGTGGTCCTGAGCTCCGCCTCGTCGTCGCCGAGCGTCGCGGCTTGGCCCGCATAGTGCTCGTCGATCGTTTCCTCGACCGCGACCGTGCAGGCCATCGCCGCCTCGTTCCCCATCAGCGCCGTCGCGGCACCGAGCGCAAAGCCTGCCATGCTCCACAGCGGGGACAGCAGCGTCGGCCGCACCCGGCGCTTGGCGATCAGGCGGTTGAACTCGCTGTGGTGCCGGCGCTCGGCGCGCGCCATCGCCTCGATCTTGCGGCCGGCCTCGGTCTTGCTCCGCCCGGTCCAGCGCAGCACCGCGAGCTGGCCCTCGTAGATGCGCACGGCGCCGAACTCGCCCGCCTGGTCGACGCGGATGATGCGCTCGACCAGCTGGCGCGGCTCGGGATCGCCGGGATTGCGGATCTCGCCGGTCTTCACGATTCCGTCCGGAGATGGCTGTTGACGCGGAACACCATGAACACCGCCAACGCCGCCGACAGGATGGCGTTCCAGCCGGCCATCGAGATGTCCCAGAACTTCCAGGCGATCTCGTCGCAGCGCACCATCCTCGCGGTGAACAGGTACTTCTTGAGCTCGGCGGCCGACAGGCCGGCCGGGATGCGGCCCGAGCATTCCTGCGGGCCCTGCCACCAATGCTGCTCGACACCGACATGGTAGACGCCGATGCCGGCGGTCAGGAACAGCGCGACGATGGCGGTGAGGGCGAAGACGTAGGCGAGCCGCGGCCAGGCGAACGAGGCGAGGGCGCACAAGCCGACGGCGATCGCCGCCATGTGCGGATAGCGCTGCAGCAGGCAAAGGTCGCAGGGCGCGAGGCCCTCGACGTATTGGAAATAGTAGGCGCCGCCCAGCAGCGCGCCGCTGCCGATCAACGCGAGCAGGCCGAGCTTGCTGGGAAGGGGGAGTCTATCGAGCATCAGAACAGGTACTTCACCACGACGAAGCCGCCGATCAGGACAATCAGGAAGAGCCAGGTGACCAGGGTCAGGCGCTTCTCGATGAAGGTACGAATCGGCTCGCCGTACCTCCACAGCAACGCTGACACGATGAAGAAGCGCGCGCCACGCGTCACGATCGACGCCCACACGAAAGTGAAGAGATCAAAGTGCGCAGCGCCTGAAGCGATCGTCACCAGCTTGTAAGGGATCGGCGTCAGGCCCTTGATCAGGATGATCCAGACGCCCCATTGCGCATACTGCTCGCGGAAGCGCTCAAGCCCGGCCTGCAGGCCGTATGTGTTCACCACCCAGGCGCCGAGCGTCTCGAAGAAATAGAAGCCGATGGCGTAGCCCACGAGCCCGCCCAGCACCGAGCAGATCGTGCAGACGAGCGCGATGCGGAACGCCTTGGTGCGATTGGCGACCACCATGGGGATCAGCATCACGTCGGGCGGGATGGGGAAGAACGAGCTTTCGGCGAAGGCCACCACGCCCATGGCGGCGACGGCCTGCGGCGAACCGGCGAGCCGGATCAGCCAATCGTAGAGACGACGCAGCATGGCGCCTCTCTAGCAGATTACTCGGCGGCCTGTTTCAGACGGGTGGGGACGGTTTCGCCGGACGTGAGCGCGGCGCGCGCCGCCTCGTACTCGGCCTTGAGCCGGGCCACGATGTCGGCGGCCGGCGGGGCGTCGTGGATCTGGCCGACGCCCTGGCCCGCGCCCCAGATGTCGCGCCACGCCTTGGCCTTCTGGTTGCCGCCGGAGCCGAAATTCATCTTGCTCTTGTCGGCCACCGGCAGGTCGTCGGGATCGAGGCCGGCCGCGGCGATCGAGCGCTTGAGGTAGTTGCCGTGCACGCCGGTGAAGAGGTTGGTGTAGACGATCTCCTCTCCGGAGCTGTCGATGATGCACTGCTTGTTGGCGTCGCTGGCGTTGGCTTCCCGGGCGGCGATGAAGCGTGTGCCGATATAGGCGAGGTCGGCGCCGACGGCCTGCGCCGCCAGGATGCTGGCGCCGTTGGCGATCGAGCCCGAGAGCAGCAGGCAGCCGTCGTAGAACTGGCGCACTTCGGGCACCAGCGCGAAGGGCGACAGCCGGCCGGCATGGCCACCGGCGCCGGCGCACACCAGGATCAGCCCGTCGACGCCGGCCTGCAGCGCGCGCTTGGCGTGCTGGACGTTGGTGACGTCGTGGAACACCAGGCAGCCGTAGCGCCTGGCCGAGACGACCACGTCGTCGGGCGCGCGCAGCGAGGTGATCTGGATCGGCACCTTGTACTTCTCGCAGAGCTCGACGTCGTGGCCGAGCCGGTCGTTGGAGCTGTGCACGATCTGGTTGACGGCAAACGGCGCCACTTTCTTTTCCGGATGCTTGGCCTTGTACTCGCCGAGGTCGCCGGTGATGCGCTTCAGCCATTCCTCCAGCATCTCCTTGGGGCGCGCGTTGAGCGCCGGAAAGGAGCCGACGATTCCGGCCTTGCACTGCTCGATCACCAGGTCGGGGTTGGAGACGATGAACAGCGGCGCACCGACCGCGGGAATCGAAAGGTTGTCGCGCAGCAACGCAGGCAGAGCCATCTGACGAAGTCCTCGAAGAGTGTTGCGGCCTGTATGCCTCAGAGCGGACCTGGCCGCCAGTTGCCGTGGAAGCCGGCCGGCACCCGGCTGGACAGATGCGCCGTCGCGACCGGCCCCCTGGCGATGTCGGTCGCCTCGAAGACGCAGAGATCGCTGCGGCCTTCGTCGGCCACGAACTGCACCGCGAGCAACCAGCCGTCGCCTTCGGCTGAATCGTCGCGGCGCGGCACGAAGATCGGCTCGCCGAAGCGGTCGCGCGCCCCGGCGGTCCAGCTCGCGCTCTTGCCGGTCTTGAGGTCGTAATGGGTGAGGCCGTCGCGCCGCTCTTCCGAGCGCGGATCGACGACGTTGCCCGACACGATCCAGCCATGGCGGTAGTCGCGCATGCAGAAGCGCTCGTCGAAGCGCGGGAACTCGCCGGCGCGGTCGTCGAGCTGCTCCTCCTTGAAGGTGTTGGCCTGGCCGGAAAGATCGAACGTCCAGCGATGGAGGCTGGCCTGCGGTGCGCGCTCCGACGACGGCGTGCCGTCGGCCGCCGGAAAGAGCGGTGCCACGTCATACTTCATGACGTCGACCACGACCTTGCCGTCCGCCGTCTCAAAATGGTTCATCGGATGGAAGACGTAGCAGGCGGGCGCCGTCACCCATCTCGTATCGGCCACGCTGCCGTGGCGCGGGATAAAGGCGATGTGCGTGCCCTTGTCCGGCTCCCAGGCGAAGAAGGGCTTGCCTGACATCGCACGCTCCATCGACGCGGTGAGGGGGAAGATCGGCACGATGATCCAGTTCTTCGTCACCGCGAAGTCGTGGATCATCGAGGCATACGGACCTTCGAGGATCTCCGCGCGCGTGATCCTGCCGTGCCTGTCGACGGTCTGGATCGAGACCTCTTTCGTCGCGCGACCCCTTGCCGAATAGCCGAAGAACACCATCTCTCCCGTCCCCGGATCGAGCTTGGGATGGGCGGTGAACGGCCCGCAGAGCCTGTTGCCGTAGGTTTCGTAGCCCTGGTCGGGTCCGACCGGCATCAGCGAAGCGGGATCGAGCGAGAAAGGAGCGTGCGCTTCCTCGAGCGCCAGCAGGCGGCCGGCGTGCCAGACGATGTTGGTGTTGGCGATCGTCGAGTTGAGCTGCAGCACGCGCGGGTCGGTGTACGTCGGATGGCCGAACGTGCCCGAGAGGCCTTCGCCTTCGTCGTTTTCGAGCTGCCATTTGGGCGTGCGCACCCAGCGGTTCTTGTAGGCGACGTTGCCGTTCTCGATGTGGAAGGCGTGGATCATGCCGTCGCCGCCGAACCAGTGATACGGCCCGCGCGGCGCGAACTGCGGATTGGGTCCGTTGCGATAGAGCGTGCCGCACAGTTCCTTCGGCATCTCGCCCGAGATGTGCAGGTGCGCGGCATCGGCCTCGGTGTTGACCGGGCCGTAGTAGCCCCTGAGGAACGGGTTGTCGGTCGGGAAGGCCTTGGCCATGGCCGCCTCCAGCTTGAAGGAAACGCTGTGTATCTAACCGACGCTATCAATACACAGCGTGTACGGCAAGCCCTATTCGCCGGCGGCGGGGAGGGGATCGGCGGCGCCGGCGCGCTGGCGGCCTTCGTGGCGGCGGCAGATGACATGGCCGCCGACGCCGACGGCCAGGATCAGCAGGCCGCAGCCGAGCTGCGTCGCCACCGCGCCCATCAGCTCGAAGCACCAGGTGGCGACTAGGCTCGCGACCAGCATGGCGGCGGCCATGACGACCAGGCGCAGGCGGAAGACGCGGGCGATGTCGTGGCCGTGGAACACGCTCTGCATGCGGGTGATCATCGGCACGAAGAAGAACGGCCCGCCGCAGCCCGCCATCAGGCCGCCCAGCATCATCGCCGGCAGCAGCCGGTCGGACGGCAGCAGCCACACCGAGAGCGCGAGCCAGGAGAAGCCCGAGCCCATCACCACGTAGCCCAGGAACATGGTCGACAGCGGCCGGCGAAAGCGGATCGAGCCCGCGGCGATGTTGCCCGAGACGTCGCCCACGCCGTAGGCGCCCATTACCAGCGCGTAGGCGGCGAGATCGCCGAAGCCCAGGAAGGTCGGTCGATACTCGGTGACGATCAGCGCGATGGCGAGGCTCAAAGCCACCATCCACGGTCCGTTGAGGATCGCGTTGACGATCAGGATGGTTCCCATGGCGGGCTCGGAGATCATCAGCCGGAAGCCGGCGGTGAGCGCTTCCCAGGTGCCGGCCCAGCCGGGCCTGAGCCGCACGGGATCGGAGACGTGGCCTTCGATCAGCCGCTGGCGGGCCGCGCGCAATGAGGCGCCGGAGACGATGAAGCCCAGCGCCGTGGCCGACAGGAAATGGATGACCGGCAGGAAGAGGTGCAACAGCGCCGCCACCATCGGTCCGACGAGGCGCGCGATGCGGTAGGTCGCATCGAACAGCCCGTTGATCGCCTGCTGCGCGTCGCGGTCGGGCACCAGGGTCGGGATGGTCGATTGCAGGGCCGGCGAGAACACCATGCGCAGCGAGGCGAGACCGACCGAGGCGATGATGAGGAGCGTGATCGAGATGCCGACGCCCGGGACGTAGTAGCCCGCCACCGGCAAGAGGCAGAAGAGGGCGCTCAGGGTGCGCGTGCCGATCATCGCCTTGTCGGGCCGCCAGCGGTCGAACAGCACGCCGCCGAACAGGCCGGCCACCAGCATGGCGACGTACTGCACGCCGGTGACCAGGCCCGCCATGTTACCCGCCACCTCGACGGCGAGCCAGACGCTCGCCACCCGGAACAGATCCTCGCCCACGGTCGAGGTGCAGAGGCCCGACCACACCGTCAGCACGGCGCGGTCCTTGAGCGGTCGAAAGACGGGCAACATCAGAGGGGCAGCATCACGACGGCGTCACCTCACCCACACCCCGCCATCCTTGTTCTTGTAGCCGAGGGAGAGATAGGCCGCGTCGACCAGCGCCTGGCCGCGATCGTTCATCAGCAGGCCGGGACCCATCTGGTTCATGGTGTAGCCGAACGAGAAGCCCGCGGCAGGATCGGCGAAGCCCAGCGAGCCGCCGGCGCCGACATGGCCGAACGCGGCGCTGCTCATGATCACGCTGTCGCAGTCCGGTCCGAAGATCACGGCGCCCGGCGAGCGCTTGCGGTTGTCCATCGACTTCATGAAGCCGAGCGCAAAGCGCGTCGGCACGCGCAAGGTGGCGTCGTCGTGCGTCGCCATCGACACCTCGCCCATGCGGGCAAGCGTCTTGCCGTCCACGAGCTTGCCGCCGCCCTGGGCGAGCGGAGCGTACATGCCGGCCAGGCCACGCGCGTTGGTGATGCCGTTGGCCGCCGGCACCTCGGCGGCGCGGCCCGCCCGCGTGTTGGCGCCGCCCGTCCGCCAGGCGCCGCAGTTGAAGAAGAACAGCGCCGGGATCGACTGCTTGTCGGCGAGGTCGCGCATGAAGGGCGTGCGCGCCTGCTCGGGCCTGTAGGTGTAGGCCATGATCGGCGCCACCCGGGGCTCGATCGCCTCGGGCAGCCCGATCCAGAAATCGAGGCCGAGCGGTTTGGCCACCTCGTCGCGGAAAAACGTGCCGAGCGACTTCCCGGCGGCGCGGCGCACCATCTCGCCCACCGTCCAGCCGAAGGTGAAGCCGTGATAGCCGTTGCGCGTGCCGGGCACCCAGAACGGCTCCTCTTCGGCCAGACGCTCAGTCATGTAGTCCCATTCGTAGGGGCCGCTGTCCTTCACCGGCGCGCGCAGCGCCGGCACGCCCGCCGAATGGTCGAGCATCATGCGCGTGGTCACGCGGTCCTTGCCCTTCTGGGCGAACTCGGGCCACAGCTCGGCGACCGGGGCATCGAGATCGAGCTTGCCGCGCGAGGCGAGGATGTGGGCGCACAGCGCCGTCGCGCCCTTGGTGCAGGAGAATACGATCGACACCGTGTCCTTGGTCCACGGCGTCTTGGTCTTGGGATCGGCGATGCCGCCCCACAGGTCGACGACCCTCTCGCTGCCCTGATAGAGGCAGACCGAGGCGCCGACCTCGCCGTGCTCGCCAAAATTCTTGGTGAAGGCTTCGGCCACGCGCTCGAAGCCCTTCTTGCAATTCCCGTCGATTTTCATCGGGTCACTTATCGCTGTTGGGGCACTGGCAGCTTGAGGACATTGAGGAGAAAGCGCGCGGCGTTGCTGAGGCCGGTCTGGTCGATGCCGTGGCCGACGCCCTGCGAGATATGCACCGCGACCTCGACGCCGTTCTTCTGTAATTCGACCGCCGCCTGCTCGGTGAGCTGATAGGGCAGCATCTCGTCGGCGTCGCCGTGCGCCAGCAGCACCGGCGGCCGCGACCTGATCTCGGCCTTCAGCACCTCGGCCCCGGCGAGTGCGCCGGAGAAGCCGACGATGCCGGCGAGCTGCTTCTCCCGCCGCAGCCCGACATGCAGCGCCATCATCGTGCCCTGGCTGAAGCCGATCAGGACCGTGCTGCTCTCGTCGAGACCGTAGGCCGCCATCTTCGCCGCGAGGAATTCCTCGATGTACGGCGCCGCAGCGCGCGCGCCGGTGAGGCGCGAGGCGGGGTCGAAGCGGGCAATACCGAACCACTGGAAGCCGCTCGGGTTGCCGTCGCAGGGATGCGGCGCGTTCGGCGCATGGAACACCGCGTCGGGCATCAGCGGCGCCAGCACCGGGGCAAGGCCGATCAGGTCGTTGCCGTCGGCGCCATAGCCGTGCAGCAGCACGATCAGCTGCCGGGGCTTGCCGCCGGAATGCGGGCCGTGCGCGGGGCCGTCGATCATCAGCCTTCCTTCTTGCTCCAGTCGGGCATGTTGCGGCGATAGTGCCAAAGGAGCAACGCTGCGGCACTGCGCCAGGGCCGCCATGCCTCGGCGATTTTGAGCAGCCGCTTTGCGTCGGGCCGCTTGCGCAGGCGCTTCAGATGTTGTGCGGCGATCACCAGACCGAGATCGAGGCCCGGCATGATGTCGGCGCGGCCGTGCGCGAACATCAGGTAGATCTCCGCCGTCCACGGACCGATGCCCTTGGCCTGCGTCAGCATCGCGATCGCCGCCGCGTCGTCGAGCTCCTCGAGCTTGGCGAAGTCGATGCGGCCTTCGACGATGTCGGTCGCCAGTGAGCGGCCGTACTTGATCTTGGAATTGGACAGGCCGACGGCGCGCAGCTGCTCGTCGGTCAGCTTCAGGAAGTCGGCCGGCTCCATCGACGGCACGGCCGCCTCGAGCCGGAGCCAGATCGCGCGCGCGGCATGCACCGAGACCTGCTGGCCGCAGATCGAGCGCATCAGCCCGCCGAAACCCTGCGGCACGATGCGCAGCTCGGGATGGCCGACTTCTTTGAGGACGCGCGCGAAGTCGGCATCGATCCTGGCGAGGTGCCGCATCGCCTTCTTGAGGTTCTGGGCGTTGAGAACGACGTGAGCCATACGGTTCGCTATAACGTCCCGGCATGAGCTCCGTCACGCCGATCGTCACGCGATTTGCCCCCAGCCCGACCGGCGAGCTGCATCTCGGCCACGCCTATTCGGCCTGCATCGCCTGGCGGCGGGCCCGCGAGGCGGGCGGCAAATTCCTGCTGCGCATCGAGGACATCGACATCCGCCGCTGCAGGCGCGAGTTCGAAACCGCGATCATGGCCGATCTCCAATGGCTGGGCTTCACCTGGAACGGCGAGGTACGCCGCCAGTCGGATCACTTTCGCGACTATGGCGAGGTGCTCGACCAGCTCGATGCGCGCGACCTCATCTATCCCTGCTTCTGCTCGCGCGCCGATATCGCCGCCGCCGGCTCGGCGCCGCACGGCCCGGATGGACCTCTTTATCCGGGTACTTGCCGTGCTCTCTCCAGGCAGGAGCGGCGCGACCGCATCGAGGCGGGCCGCGAATTCTGCCTCAGGCTCGATTGCGCGCGCGCGGCAAAGCAAGCGGGACCATACGCGTTCTTCGATGAGGGGCAGGGCAGGATCGACGGCAATCCACTGCTGTTCGGCGACGTCGTGCTGGCGCGCAAGGACACGCCGACCTCGTATCACCTTGCCGTCACGGTCGACGACCATTTCCAGGGCGTGACCCTGGTGACGCGCGGCGAGGACTTGCTTCCCTCGACGCACGTGCACGGCCTGCTGCAGAAGCTGCTGGGCTACGAGACGCCGCGCTACGCCCACCACAAGCTGCTGACCGACGAAACCGGCCGCCGCTTCGCCAAGCGTGACAAGGCAGTGACGCTGCGATCGCTGCGCGAGAGGGGTCGAACGCCCGCAGAAATCAGGGCTCTCCTGGACCGCGCGCATCCTGCGCGCTCATGAGCTTGAGCCAGCCCGAGGCTCGCGGTCCGCAAGAGGATGAGCTAGCATTCGGCCATGGAAAGACAGGAAGAACTGGCGGTCGGGAGGCGGCTGCTCGGCCACATCGATGCCCGTACGACCGACCTGGCGGAGGCGATGTTCCGCAACCGCACCATCAACTATTCCTGCCGCGAGCGCGCCCAGCTCGAGCGCACCAAGCTGTTCCGCGACGGACCGGTGTTCATGGGCCTGTCGACCCGTTTGGCCAAGCCGGGCGATTTCCTGACCGAAGACGTGGCCGGCATGCCGGTGCTGATGACGCGCGGCGCCGACGGCAAGGTGCAGGCTTTCGCCAACATCTGCCGCCATCGCGGCGCGCCGGTGGCGCAGGGCTGCGGCAGCGCGCGGGCCTTCACCTGCCCCTATCACGGCTGGACCTACGATCTTGCCGGCAAGCTTCTGGGCACGACCGACAAGGTGGGCTTCGCCGGCCTCGATCTGGCGAGCCATGGTCTCGCGCGCCTGCCTGTCGCCGACCGGCACGGCATGTTGTTCGTACGCGCCAATCCCCTGAAACCAGGCGAGAGCGCCGAATTGGACGTCGATACGCATCTCGGTCGGCTGGCGGCTGATTTCGACGCCCTCAAATTGGACACCTATCCGCTTTATTCGAGCGACTGGGTGCATCCGCGCATCAACTGGAAGTTCGCGGTCGATACCTTCCTCGAGGGCTATCACATCCCGCACCTGCACCGGAAAACCATCGCGCCTTACTTCATCGGCAATTGCGGCACGTTCGATGCCGGCGGACTGAACGGCCGCATGTGCGTGGCGCGCACCTCGATCGATGCGGTGCGCGCAGCGCCCGAAGCCGAGCGCCACTACCGCCCGCATGTGATCTCGGTCTACCAGCTCTTCCCCAACACCATCGTCATCTGGCAGGTCGACCATATCGAGATTTGGCGCGCCTTTCCGGGCCGGGACGATCCCAGCCACTGCGACGTGGAGATGACGATCTACAAGCCGCAGGCAACGGACAAGCCCGACGCCTACTGGGAGAAGAACCGCGACATCGCCATCCGCACGGTCATGGAAGAAGACTTCCCGCTCGGCGAGCGCATGCAGATCGGCTTCGAATCGGGCGGCACCGAAGAAGTGATCTACGGCCGCAACGAGCCGTCGCTCGTGCATTTCCATTCGTCGATCCGCAACGCCCTGGGAGTTCCCGCGTGAGCCAGCGCACCAAGCCACCGTTCCGTGCCGATCAGGTCGGCTCGCTCTTGCGCTCGGCGCCGGTCAAGGAGGCGCGCACCAAGCGGCTGGCGGGCGACATTTCCCCGGCGCAGCTCAAGGCCATCGAGGACGAAGAGATCAGGAAGCTCGTCGCCAAGCAGGAATCGATCGGCCTGCAGGCGGTGACCGACGGCGAGTTCCGCCGCTCGTGGTGGCACTACGATTTTCTTGCCAAGCTCAAGGGCGTCGAGCTGGTGAGCGTGGCGCAGGGCCTGCAATTCAAGGGCACGCAGACCAAGGCCGAGGGCCTGCACGTGCACGGCAAGATCGACTGGGACCCCGGCCATCCCATGATCGATCACTTCAAGTTCCTGAAGTCGGTGGCGAAAGCGACACCGAAGATGACGATCCCGTCGCCGACGGCGCTGCATTTCCGCGGCGGCCGCAAGGCGATCGAGATGTTGGTCTATCCGACCATGGAGCCGTTCTACGCGGATCTCGGCAAGGCCTATGAAAAGGCGGTCCGCGCCTTCGGCGAGGCGGGCTGCACCTATCTCCAGCTGGACGAAGTGTTCGTGGCCTATCTCTGCGACGACGCGCAGCGCCAGATGCTGCGCGATCGCGGCGACGACCCCGACAAGCTTCTCTTTATATACCGCGACCTGGTGAACGCGGCTTGCGCCGGCCGCACGCCCGGCATGACGATCTCCATGCATCTCTGCCGCGGCAATTTCCGCTCGACCTGGATGGCGCAGGGCGGCTACGAGCGCGTGGCCGACGTGCTGCTCAACCAGATGAACGTCGACGCCTATTTCATGGAGTACGACAGCGAGCGCGCCGGCGGCTTCGAGCCGCTGCGCTTCCTGCCGAAGGGCAAGCAGGTCGTGCTGGGCGTCATGACCTCGAAGACCGGCCAACTCGAGAGCAAGGACCAGCTCAAGCGCCGCATCGAGGAAGCCTCCAAGTTCGCGCCGCTCGACCAGCTGTGCCTCAGCCCGCAATGCGGCTTCGCCTCGACTGAGGAGGGCAATCTGCTGGCTGAAGACGAGCAATGGGCCAAGCTCGCCCGCTGCGTCGAGGTGGCGAAGGAAGTCTGGGGCTAACGCCCCTCCAGGATCTTGTTCACCCAGACCTGCACGGTGTTGGACTCGATGAATTCGTGCGCTGCCTTGCGCACGGCGGGATCGTCGATCTTGCTGCCGGTTACGACCGCGACGACCAGATCGCAATTGAAGTTGACGGCGATGCCCTCGGCCAGCATCGGCTTGCCGTCGGGTCCCTTCAGCCGATAGAGCCGCGCCCGGCCGGTCATGTCGGTGATGTGGATGCGGCTGCCGTCGGCCGCCGGCACGAAGTTCTCGTCGATCAGGTCGATGTCGGTGACCCGGTCGACCTCGTAGTCGTCGACCACGCCGGTGTCGCAGTTGCTGCAGAAGCCGAGCTTGGGCCGCACATAGACGCGCATGTCGTCGTTGCGCCACGCCTTGCCGGCTGGGAAGGCGTCGCGCCCGAACGGCCACGCCATTTCGTGCCAGCCCGGGCCCCATTCCTTGAGCCACGCCTCGTACCATTCCGCCGCCGTGGAATAGCCGGCGAGGAAGATCACCAGCACGACCGACAGCACCCCCTCGACCACCGTGAGGCGCGTCAGCATCGCGGTCCCGCTAAAGGCCGGCGGCCTGCCGCGCCGGCCCGGTCAGCTCCAGGATGTGCATGCCGGTGTTGGCGCGGTCGACGATGTAGATGTAGCCGCGATCGTCGGTCTCGACGTTGTTGGTCTGGATGGCGACCTTGCAGCGGTCCTTGCCGTCGACCTTGACGCAGCGCTTGTCGGTCTTGTCGGTGATCGACGGTATGAAGAAGCCGACCTCCTTGGGATGGTAGGGATCGCGCACGTCGAGCGCGCGCACGCCGGCGTTGAACCAGGCGATGAAGGCCATCTTCTTGTAGTAGACCGGCGCCATGCTCTCGTTCGAGGAGTGCGAGCCGAAGCGGCCGCCGCGCTGGCAGAAATTGCCGCTCGCCTCGGGCACGGTGTAGGTCGAGATCACGGTCGGCCGGCTCTCGACCGAAACGTCCGCGAACCACACCATCTGCCGCGGCTCGTCGCACTCGTTCAGGATCGCCTCGTCGACGATCATCACGATGTCGCGCGTGGCGCCCTGCTTGTCGTGCGCGAACTCGGCGATCGGCATGCCGAGCATGGGGAAGGTGGTATGGGCGCCATTCCAGGCCGACATCATGAGGCGACCGACCTCGGGATAGCGCAAATTCTCAGGCGACGGCGCCGCCGGGCCCTCGAGCAGCTTCTTGCGGTCGACGATCTGCAGCATGCCGCCCTTGTTGGTGCCGTAGCCGAAATAGACCCGGTTGCCCTGCGGCCCGGTCGAGATCGGCCCGTGCAGCTCGGTCGGCACGGCGCCGGTAGCGCCGGGCTGCTGGCCGGGAAGGCCGAAGTCGCGAATCTTGCGCGGATGGGCGGGGTCGCTGAGGTCATAGACCTGCGTCATGCGCCGGGTCCGCCAGTCAGGCGCGCCGGACACGAGGTATGCAATGCCGGTGTCGCACTCCCACCAGCTCTTGTGCGTGTCCTTCAGCCCGTCGAGCCGCGCGACCTCGACCGGATTGGCGGGATCGCTGACATTCCAGATTTCGTGCGCCATGCCGCCGAACACCCGCAGCATGTAGACGGCGTTGGGATCGCCTTTGAGGTTCTTGCCGTCGCACACCCGCACCATCTGGGCGCCGCCGGCCTCGTAGGTGCCGGGCGCGCCGGGGATGTGCTTGAGATACTTGGGGTGCGCGGGGTCGGTGACGTCGACGATCGAGGTGCCGTTGTTTTCGGGCTTGCCGGTGAGCGGATTGGTTGGCGTCGGCACTTCTTCGGTGCCGCCGTGATGGCCGATATAGGCGATCCAGCGATTGCCCTGATGATGGATAGTGGGCTGGTAGGCCGAACGGGCCTGCAGGTCGGAGGTGCCGACCAGCCGCATGTTCGACGCCTCGGGCGGCGCGCCGATCTTTTGCTCCTGCGCCTGCGCGGCGGCCGCAGCCAGCGCCAATCCTCCCGCCAAAAGGACCACGTACCGCGTCATGGCGTCCTCCGTTTCTGGTTGTGGCGACTATAGCGCAACTTAATTCGGCCGCACGCGTTGGCTCGGGGGACTTTGCGTCGGGAGGGATGATGAAGGGGCGGCAGCAGCTCAAATCCTTTGTCGCGATGGCCTGCGCTGTCGTGCTGGCCACGGCGGCCGTTCTCGGCATCCGATGGGTCAACGACAGCCGGCAGGCGGCCGCCCAGATCGCGGCCTTGGCCCAGGAGCGGTGAAGGCTCTTAGCGGCTGAGCGAGGCGAGGAAGCAGCCGAGACTGTCGAAGTTCGAGCTGCACACCCAGGCGATATTCGAGGCTGAACGCGGCGATGGCAGCCCGCCGGGCCGCGCCCAGACCGCAAGGCCAAGCGTCAGCGTCAGCAGCAGCAGCAGGATCGCCACGTGTGATTGCCCGCTCATGTCGACGCAACGCTTGATAGGCCGGTGCGGATGCACGGCCGGTTACCAATTCGTAACGGGCACCGTTTTCCGGGCGGCGAATAACGATCCTTGACCGCTCTCGCGCGGGGTGACCAAAATTCCTCCCAAGTAGAAACAACGAAGACACGCTCCCTGAATGCGTGCGCTGGCTAAAGCGTGATCAAGCGTACAGCCACGGAGGAAACATGCTCACACTCACGATCAACGGGCAGGCGCGCCAGGTCGACGCCGAGAAAGACACGCCCCTGCTCTGGGTCATCCGCGAACACTTGCAGATGACCGGTACCAAGTTCGGCTGCGGCGCGGGCCTGTGCGGTGCCTGCACCGTCCATCTCGACGGCGTCGCCGTGCGCTCGTGCCAGACCGCGGCGAGCGACGCGGTCGGCAAGAAGATCACCACCATCGAGGGCCTCACCCACAACGGCAAGCCGCACCCGCTGCAGGCCGCGTGGGTCGCCGAGCAGGTGCCGCAATGCGGTTACTGCCAGTCCGGCCAGATCATGCAGGCCGCCTCGCTGCTGTCAAAGAACCCCGACCCGACGAAGCAGGACATCGTCGAGCACATGGACGGCAATCTGTGCCGCTGCATGACCTACGGCCGCATCCAGAAGGCGATCATTCGCGCCGCGGCCGACATGCGCAACCAGTCGGGGAGCTGACCATGACCCACATCGCCAAGACTCCCGACGTCAACCGTCGCAATTTCCTGATCGGCGCCTCGGCCGCCGGCCTCGCCTTCGGCTATGTCGCCACGCAAGGTGTGCGCGGCGCCTTCGCCGCCAACACGTTCGGCCCGACGACCTGGTATTCGATCGGCCCCGACGGCAAGGTCGCCGTCATGGTCGGCAAGGGCGAGATGGGCCAGCACGTCTCGTCTGCGATGGCGCAGATCATCGCCGACGAGCTCGAGGCCGACTGGAGGACCGTGTCGGTCGTGCTGCCCGACAACGATCCCAAGTACAACGATCCGGTGCTGGGCGCGTTGATCACCGGCGGCAGCTGGTCGGTGCGCATGAACTTCGACGCCATGAGCCGCGCCGGCGCCGCCGGCCGCATCACCCTGATCGAGGCTGGCTCGAAGATGCTGGGCGTGCCGGCGGCGCAATGCCGGGCCTCCAACAGCCAGGTGATCGACACCAAGAGCGGCAAGAAGGTGAGCTACGCCAGGATCGTCGCCGACGGCAAGGCGAGCAAGGTGTGGACCGCCGACGAGCTGAAGGCGATCAAGCTCAAGACGCCCGAGCAGTATTCGCTGATCGGCCAGGCGGTGCCGCAGATCGACATCCCGCCCAAGACCAACGGCACAGCCAAATACGGCATCGACGCCTCGGTGCCGGGCATGGTCTACGGCAAGCCGGTCGTGCCGCCGGTGCGCTATGGGGCGACCGTCAAGTCGGTCGACGAATCGGCTGCCAAGAAGGTCAAGGGCTACATCAAGGCGGTGACGCTCGACGACAAGACGCAGACAACGACCGGCTGGGTGGTGGCCGTCGCCTCGACCTACGAGGGCGCCAAGGCGGCGGCCGCCGCGCTCAAGATCGACTACGACAAGGGCCCGTACGCCAAGGTCGACGACGAGACGCTGATCGCCGAGGCCAAGAAGCTGCAGGCGAGTGCTGACTCCGGCCAGCTCTTCGTCTCGGCGGGCGATCCCGCCAAGGCGATCGAGGGCGCGGCCAAGACCTTCGAGGCCGAGTACACGACCTCGATCAACATCCACGCGCCGCTCGAGCCGATGAACGCGCTCGCCTACGAGAAGGACGGCATGTGGCATGTCCACACCGGCAACCAATTCGCGACACGCACCGGCGGCATCGCCGCGGGCGCGCTGGGCGTCGATCCCAAGAAGGTGGTGCTGCACCAGTACTTCATGGGCGGCGGCTTCGGCCGCCGGCTCGACGCCGACATGGTGATCCCGGCGGTGCTCGCTTCGAAGGCCGTCGGCAAGCCGGTCAAGGTGATCTATGCGCGCGAAGACGACATGGCGATGGATTTCACCCGGCCGCTCACCTACCAGAAGGTGAAGGCGGGGCTCGACGCCAACGGCGCGCTGGTCGGCCTGCAGCACGACGTGGTCTGCGCCTGGCCCACGGCACGCTGGGGCATCCCGGCGTTCCTGACGCCCTCGGTCGACAAGAAGGGCCCGCTCGACAGCTTCACCGTCAACGGCGCCGACTTCTGGTACACCGTGCCCAACCACAAGGTGCGGGCGATCCTGAACGAGCTGGCGCAGAAGGCAACGCCTTCGGGCCAGCTGCGCTCGGTGGCGCCCGGCTGGACCTTCTGGGCGGTCGAAAGCATGATCGACGAGCTTGCCCACGCCGCCGGCAAGGATCCGCTCGACTATCGCCTGGCCATGCTCGATGGCGCCGGCAACAACGCGGGCGGCGCCAAGAAGCTCGCCAATGCGCTGAGGACCGCGGCCGGCCGCGCCGGCTACGGCTCGATGAAGCTGCCGAAGAACTCGGGCATCGGCATCGCCTGCGTGTCCTCGCAGGAGCGGGCGACCGCGACGTGGACGGCGTGCGCCGCCCAGGTCGAGGTCAATCCCGCCAACGGCGAGTTCAAGGTCAATCGCCTGGTGATGGCGATGGACCTCGGCACGGTGGTCAACCCCGACGGCGTCAAGGCGCAGATCGAGGGCTCGACCCTGTGGGGCATGTCGCTCGCGCTGTTCGAGAAGGCGCCGCTCAAGGACGGCGCGCTTCAGGTCAGCAACTTCGACGGCTACACGCCGATGCGCATGAGCCAGATTCCGGACATCGACATCTCGATCATCGCCAACAACGACCCGGCCTCGGGCTGCGGCGAGCCGGCGGTGACCGTGGTGGCGCCCGCGATCGCCAACGCGATCTACAACGCGGTCGGCGCGCGCGTGCGCTCGCTGCCGATCACTGCCGAGGCGGTCAAGGCCGCGATCAAGGCCTGAGAGCCGGCGCCCATGGTGAAGGAGGAGGGCGGCCCGCCACGGCCGCCCTTTTTATTTCGTCCTCAGGACTCGGGCGCAGCCGTCGGCAGCAGGATCTCGAAGCTGGCGCCGCCCTGCGGGCGATTGCCGGCGACGATCGTGCCGCCCATCTCCTCGACGATGCGCCGGCAGATGCGCAGGCCGAGCCCGGTGCCCTTGCCCTTGGGCTTGGTCGTGACGAGCTGGGCGAAGAGCTTGGGCAGCACGTCGGCCGGGATGCCCGGCCCGTCGTCGCCGACGCGGATGCGCACCCATGGCGCGCCGTCGCGCTGAAGGACGCCGGCGTCGATGTCGATGTGCCGCGCGCCGGCGTCGCGCGCATTGTTGATCAGGTTGATCAGCACCTGGTCGAGCGTGCCGGCCCGTCCCGTGACCGGCGGCAGCGTCGCCGGCATATTGGCGCTCGTCTGGACCTTGGCCATCAGCAAGGCGTGGCTGGTGAGGTCGAGCGCCGCGCGCACCGCCTCGACCGGGTCGACCGTCACGATCTCCTCCGACGACGAACCGCGCACGAAGGCTCGCAGGTCGCTGACGATCCGGCTCGCCCGTTCGACCTGCTGGCCGATACGCGTCATCTTGTCGGCGACATAGGCCGGGTCGAGCGGCGGGCCCTCGCCCTCCAAGGCTGCCTTGGCATCCTCCGCCACGGAGCCGCGCGCGAGTTCGATGACGTTGAGCGGCTGGGCGATCTCGTGAACCACCGCTCCCGCCATCTCGCCCACCGTCGACAGGCGTTCGGCGTGATGCAGCGCCTCCTCGGCCTCGCGCCGCCTGGTATCGTCGACACCCAGGAACACGATATGGCTCAGCAAGCCCTGGTCGTCGACCAGCGGCGTCGCCGTGAGCGTGTAGACGTGGTGGTGGCCGCTGCTGTCGGGCACACGGTTCGAATAGATCGTACCCGCCAGGTCGGCCTCGCTCAGCGGCCCGGCGCGCCAGCGCTCGTAGGTTGTCGGGTCAAGGGCCGACTGGACGATGTCGGTCAGCGGCCGGCCCGCCGCCTGCGCCGCGCTGACGCCCTGCAGCCGCTCGAACTCGTGGTTGACCATCACGATGTTTCGCTCGGCGTCGGTCAGCACCATCACTGCGCCGCGGGCGCCGAACACCGCCCTCAGCCGATCGAATTCCCTCTTGTGGTCGGCCTCGAGCGCGACGCGGTCGGTGATGTCGCGGATGACGCCGGATATGGTGTCCCGGCCTTCGCGGTCGAGCAGGCGGCTGAAACGAACTTCGACGTGCCGCACCGCACCGCTGCTGTGCTTCATGCGATATTGCATCAGGCGCGTGACGCCGGCTTCCTTGGCCGCTTCGCGCAGTGCCTCGCGAATGCGCTCATGGTCTTCCGGCACCACGAAATCGAAGTAGGGTGCACCGGCAAGTTCGGCCGGTTCGCGGCCCAGCAGCTTCGCCGCCGCCGCACTCATGAAGTCGATCCGTCCGCTTCGCGTATCCGTCCGGAATACCGTGTCGGCGAGCGAGTCCACGAGCGTCCGGTAGTCGGCCTGCACGCGCCGGGCGGCGATCTCGAGTTGCTTGAGGTCGGTGACGTCGACCCTGAGGCCGATCGTGCCGCCCTCCGGCCCGGGCACCTCGGACCAGTCGGTCCACCGTCCGCCCGCCATGCGCATGACCTGCCGCTCGCGCCGCCGGAAGCGGGCGACCATCGCCTCGATCGGCGCCACCGACGCGCCCTGGGCCTTGAGCAGCCCGGCGCTGCGGCGCGCCAGCTCGTCGAACGGCAGGCCGATGGCGTCGGCGTCCTTCAGTACCGGGATGTGCTCGGTCGCCGCCTTGTTGAACAGCACCAGCCGTTCGTCCTTGTCGTACACCACGATGCCGGCGGGCAGCGCGTCGATCGTGGCCTGCAGGAAATCGCGAGCCCGCCGCAGCTCGATCTCCTGGCTCTTCTGCTTGGTGATGTCGACGCCGATACTGAGCGTGCCGCCGCTCGGCGTCGTCCGCTCGTAGCGCTCAATCCAGGTGCCGTCGAATGTCCGCCATTGCGCGGAGCTGTTGCCGCGGCGGAAACTCGCCAGCCGCTCGGCGATCGGCGCCGACAGCGGCACGCCCTTGGCACGGCTTGCCTCTTCCCCGAGCTGCAACAGCTCGGGGAAGCTCTTGCCGAGATTGGCGGCGCAGATCACGCCGCCGCTCTGCGACTGGGCGGCATGGTTGAACGCGACGAGGCGCTCGTCGTGGTCGTACAGGACCAGCCCCGACGGCAGGGCGTCGATCGATTCCTGCAGCATCCGGTGCGCTTCCTCGCTCGCCCGATACTTGGCCTCACGATCCAGTGCCGCACGATAGAGGAATACGATGGCCCACAAGGCGGCGACCGCGCCGCCGCCGATGCAGAGCGCCAGACCCAAGTCATTGTCGCGCAGCAGGGCGGCGGCAAAGGCGATGGGCGCCACAACGCCCACGATGGCGAGCGAAAGCACGCCGCCGGGACCGAGCACGCCGAGCGGCCGTTCGAGCAAAAGGCGGAGATCGCCGGCCGCGCCGGCCGGCGTCGTATTGCGGCGAATTCGTTCACTCAACGACATGTGCAGACCGCCTTCGTCGATCCAACTCGTCGGCCAGGTCGCTAGCGTCGCGTGCGCTTGGAGCAGTCGAAGTGAATTCTACCAAAGCGCCGCTGCTCCGCACCGCAAAAGTCACATAAAATTTAAATTTTGCAGTGGCTTAGGCAACTGACTTTACTTCAGCCCGTAAGGTTTTGATAGGCCACGATATAGCGCGTGCGCCGATATGCGTGACGCGCATCCGTTGATTCGTTATATCGTAACGGATATTGTTATATTGTAACAACAAAAGAGAAGGGGGAGAGCCAATGCGGCGGGCAACGGCACTGGGGTTTGTTCTGTCGGCGATGCCGGTGATTACCGCCCAAGCTCAGGATCAGCCGCCCCCGCCAGCCGCCGCGCCGACCGTGCAAGGACCGGGCGCCGTCACAGTGACGGCGACGCGGCTCGACGAAGCGCGCGGCACGATCCAGCCCAGTCTCGGCGCCTCGCGCTACGATTTCACGCCGGGGGTCGTCGACACCATTCCGCAGGGCCAGTTGGCGCCGGTCAACCAGGTGTTGCTGCGCGCGCCCGGCGTGGCGCAGGACAGTTTCGGCCAGATTCACGTGCGTGGCGACCACGCCAACCTGCAGTACCGTCTGGACGGTGTGCAGCTGCCCGAGGGCATGTCGTTGTTCACCAACGCGCTCACCACGCAGTACGCCCACAAGATGTCGCTGCTCACCGGCGCCCTGCCGGCGCAGTACGGCTTCCGCACGGCCGGCGTTGTCGACCTCACCTTGAAGTCGGGCCGCACCAATCCCGGCGCAGAGGCGTCGATGACCGGCGGTTCGTACAACTGGCTGCAGCCCGCGCTCTCCTACGGTGGCTCGAGCGGCAACTGGGACTGGTTCGCCACCGGGCTCTTCCTGCACAACAGCATCGGCATCGAGAATCCGACGTCGAGCGCGTCGCCGATCCACGACGACACCGACCAATGGCATGCGTTGGCCAAGGTGACCGGCATCATCGACGACGAGACGCGGCTTTCGTTCATCGTCGGGGGCTCCAACGCGCGCTTCCAGATCCCCAACAATCCCGGCCAGCCGGCGGCCAACACGGTGTTCGGCATGTCGGTGTTCGACAGCTCCCAGCTGAACGCGATGCAGTGGGAAGACACCTATTTCGGCATGGCGTCGCTGCAGAAGCATGTCGGCAATTTCGACGCCCAGTTCTCCCTGTTCGCGCGCCATTCCAGGCTCGCCTATCAGCCCGATCCGTTGGGCGACCTCGCCTTCAACGGCATCTCGCCGTGGGCCAACCGTTTCAGCCTGGCGACCGGCGTGCAGACCGACGCCAGCTGGAAGGTCTCGTCCAGCCACACGCTGCGCGGCGGCTTCCTGGTGCAGCGCGAGCACGCCACCAGCCTGACCAACGGCTCCGTCCTGCCGGTCGACAACACTGGCGCGCCGACGACCGATCAGCCGATCGGCGTCACCTTCGGCTCCGACCAGATCGGCTGGACGTACGGCGTCTACCTGCAGGACGAATGGAAGGCGACGGCGACCGTCACGGTGAATTTCGGCGTTCGCTTCGATGCCATCGACGCCAACACCCAGGAGAACCAGCTCAGCCCGCGCATCAACGTCGTGTGGCAACCCAACGACTACCTGACGGCGCATGCCGGCTATGCGCGCTATTTCACGCCGCCGCCGCTGTCACAGGTCAACAACAACGCGATCGCCGCCACGCTCGGCACCACCGCGGCGCCTCAGGTCACGACCAACGACCCGGTGAAGGCCGAGCGCGCGCACTATTTCGATGCCGGCTTCCAGTTGCAGCCGCTCGAAGGGCTGACCTTCGGCTTCGACGCCTACTACAAGATCGCCGAGAACCTGCTCGACGAGGGCCAGTTCGGCGCGCCGATCTTCCTCACCTCGTTCAACTACGCAAATGCGCAGGTGAAAGGCGTCGAGCTCAGCGGCAACTACACCAAAGGGCCGTGGTCGATCTTCGCCAACCTCGCCTGGTCTGAGGCCAAGGGCAGTAACATCAACTCGGCGCAGTTCAATTTCGCGCCCGACGAGCTCGCGTTCATCTCGCAGAACTACATCTACCTCGACCACAACCAGAGCTACTCGGCGTCGCTCGGCTCGGCCTACACGTTCAGCCGCAAGTCCGACTGGGCGACGCGCGTCTCGGCCGATCTCATCTACGGCAACGGCCTGCGCAAGACGGTGGTGACGCCGAACGACCAGGCCCTGCCGCCCTACACTGTCCTGAACCTGGCGGCAGCACAGAAAATCCCGGTCAAGGGCACGCGCGGCACCGAGATCCGCCTCGACGTGCTGAACGTCTTCGACAACAGCTACCAGCTGCGCGACGGCACGGGCGTCGGCGTCGGCGCGCCGCAATTCGGCCTGCGCCGCACCTTCCTGGTGACCCTGGCGCAGAAGTTCTGAGGCTCCTTGCCCGTCCCCGGGGAAGTGGTCCCCATCACTCCGGTGCGGGGCCGCGCCATCGCGTTCCGCGATGCGCTCACCCCGCCCTCGCGAGCTTCGCTCGCGAGAAGTTCTATACGGCAGAATCGGGTTCCTTCCAGCACCGGGCTTATGGTGGCGCCGCCATGATCGCCTTCGCCCGCCCACCGCCCGGCCTCCGGCGGGGAAATAGCGCAAATAGCGCTACCCCGCTGCCGCCTCGCGCCGTTTAACTCGTGCAAAAACGAGTAGGTCAGGAAATGACCTTCTAGATCTGATGCGCCAGAGGAGGCGCCGCGATCGGCCGCACTTTCTCGTAGGCGCTGGCCGCGCGCAGGATCAACGCATCTCGCGCATGGCTGGCGACGATCTGCAGGCCGATCGGCAGGCCCTCGCGATCGAGCCCGCAGGGAATGGTCGCGGCCGGCTGGCGTGTCAGGTTGAAGGTGAGCGTGAACGGCGTCCAGCCGATGTCGACGCCGTCGCCGCCCCACGCCGCGTTCTGGTTCACCTCGAACGCCGTCACCGGCATGGTCGGCGTGAGCAGCAGGTCGTACTTGGCCATGAACTGGTTCATGATCACCGCCAGTTGCTGGCGTTGATGGATCGCCGTCACCACGGTGTCCTGGCCGAGACTGGCGCCGACTTCGGCCGCCTTGATCAGGCCGGGGTCCATCAGCTCGCGCTTTTCGGGCGGGAAGCTCTTCAGCAGCACGGCGACGTTGGATTGCCAGTGGGCGTTCAGGATCTGGCGCGGGTCGAGGCCCTGCAGGTCGGGCGAGTCCTCGACCACCCGGGCGCCCAGGGTCTTGAACACCTTGACCGCGGCCTCGACGGCGGTTGCGACGTCGCGGTCGATCTTCTCCTTTTCCACGAAGCCGAGATTGGGCGAATAGGCGATCGTGAGCTTCTTCACGCCCTTCTCGATGCCCTTGAGGAAATCCTCCTCGTCGTCGGGGCGGGAGTAGGAATCGCGGGCGTCGAAACGCGCCATGACGTTCATCATCAAGGCGGCATCGCGCACGGTGCGCGTCATCGGCCCGACATGCGAGAGCGTGCCCTGCGCCGAGGGCGGCCACACCGGCACGCGGCCCTGCGTCGGCTTGAGGCCAAAGAGACCGGTGAAGGAGCAGGGGATGCGCACCGAACCCGCGCCGTCGGTGCCGACGGCGAGCGTGCCCATGCCGACGGCCTCGGCCGCCACGCCGCCGCCCGACGAACCGCCCGGCGTGCGGCCGATCTTCCACGGATTGTGGGTGGCGCCGAACAGCTTGGAATCG